>Ga0116149_1001154_pt1 | contig 32874 bp, 12 predicted proteins | sample AD_UKC057_MetaG_FD_89787 | JGI IMG/M metagenome (GOLD analysis project Ga0116149, IMG submission 89787) | Active sludge microbial communities of municipal wastewater-treating anaerobic digesters from USA - AD_UKC057_MetaG | ecosystem: Engineered > Bioreactor > Anaerobic > Digestate | place: USA...
AGACGGGGCGGCGACGCTTCCTGCCAACTATCCGTTCTTAGTAGGAGACGCTGGAACGAAGACATTTGCCGGAAGCGCGTTCACGTTGAACACGACCGGAAACCAGACGATAACGATAACGGATGCAGTAGCTGTAATCAGCGAGATTACAGGCAACATAGCGGTGGCTCCGGGAGCGTTGTCATACTTTGAGATTACCGGAGTTCCTGCGGCGGCAGCGGCGGGGACGGCGTTTGCGACGCCCGCCAACAACATAGTCGTGACGGCATACGACGCGCAGGACAATGTAAAGACGGATTACACGGGAACGATAGCGTTCACGTCGACAGACGGGGCGGCGACGTTGCCCGGCAACTATCCGTTCTTAGTAGGAGACGCTGGAACGAAGACATTTGCCGGAAGCGCGTTCACGTTGAACACGACCGGAAACCAGACGATAACGATAACGGATGCAGTAGCTGTAATCAGCGAGACGACGGCCAACATAGCGGTGACTCCGGGAGCGTTGTCATACTTCGAGATAACCGGAGTTCCTGCGGCGGCTGTGGCAGGGACGGCGTTTGCGACGCCCGCCAATGACTTAGTCGTGACGGCATACGACGCGCAGGACAATGTGAAGACGGACTACACTGGAACGATAGCGTTCACGTCGACAGACGTGGCGGCGACGCTGCCTGCCAACTATCCGTTCTTAGTGGGAGACGCTGGAACGAAGACATTTGCCGGAAGCGCGTTCACATTGAACACGACCGGAAACCAGACGATAACGGTAACTGACGGTGTGGCAGTGATTAGCGAGACGACCGGCAACATAGCGGTGGCCGCCGGAGCGCTATCGTACTTCACAATAACGGGCGCGCCTGCGACGACCTATGCTGGGATAGCATTCACGAATCCGATTACTGTAACTGCTTATGACGCGCAGGATAACATCAAGACGAACTACACAGGCGAAATTGAGTTCACTTCGCCTGAGGATGCGCTAGCGACGCTGCCCGCCAACTACACTTTCGTCGGCGGAGACAACGGAGCGAAGATATTTGCGGGAGCGGAGTTCATTTTGAGAACAACGCCGTCAGCCACCATAGTGGTGACGGATACGGCGACAAGCATCAATGAGGACACGGGCGGAATCATCGTAGTGAATCCGGGGACTCTCGGGGCTATAGAGATAACCGGCGCGCCCGCGACGATTAAGGCAGGAGAGGCATTCAGCGGAGACATCACTGTCACCGCCAAGGACCTTGTCGGCAATGTGAAGACCGACTATGTGGGAACTGTCACATTCACATCGTCCGACGAAGACGCCGAGCTTCCCGCTGATTACACGTTCGTTCTAGGCGACGCGGGCGTTAGGGTGTTTGCCGCCGCTGATTTCAAACTGTTCGCCGCATCTTTGACGGCCACGATTACAGTGACTGACGAATTTGAGGACGAATCCGGTTCGACCGGCAATATCGTGGTCACAGCCGACGCAGATCTGCTCAATCCGACAAATCTGGCGTCTGTTGCCGCGGCGGATTTCCCCGGAACGACAACATACGCAAACGACCTTGCTCAGATAGTGCTTGAGTATCCGACTACTGACCAGATAGATATTCTCCAGATGCTTATCGCAGATGGAGCGACGACATATCCGGTGACTGTCCACATCTTCGACAATTGGGGCAACCCGGTGCCGGGAGTTCAGGTATACCTGATTAGAATCGATGGCGGCGCGGGCAGGGTGGTTGCTAGAGTAGCCGGAGAAGTTTCCGGATTCGATGTTCCCGCTGTTACAGATGAAAACGGCGCGGCAATATTCAACTTGGTGTCCGACGAAGGCGGAGAGTTCGAGTTTGAAGTTAGATACCAGACTGATGACGGCGATATCATCGGGCCGAATTCCTTCAGGATTTCATTCCAGATTGCGGACACTCACGCGCCGACCTTGACGATAACCGAAAAGGGCAACATCTCGGTATCGCTGGCAGACAACGATATCTTTGAAATCGGTCAGGATATCACACTGAACTTCTCAGTGTACGACGATCCCTCCGACACATCGGGGATAGATCTTGCGGCAATCAAGCTGTATGTTGACGGGACGGCAATTGTGAATGGCGCGCAGGAAAGCGCGAGAATAGCTAATAGAAGCGGAAATCAGGTTGTGCCCGGAGCTTCGAGTTGCGAATTTAACCCCGCGACAATGGAAGGCGTGTGCGTATGGGATACAGACGGCGTTCCTGCGGCCGGAACCTATAACCTCACGCTGGAAGTGGCTGACAATCACGGCAATCCAGTGACAAGGACATTCGCGATACGAATGGTGGCGCAGGGCAGCTTCCAGTTTGGCGAAGTGTACGCGATGCCGAACCCGATGACGTTGCCCGGAGCCGGCTCAAGCTTCACTTTCCAGTCGACCAGACCCGGAGTAGTGACCATTGAGGTTTACACCAGCACCGGACGGCTAGTATGGATGACTACAGCGGCATCGAGCGCCGGATTCAACCAGATTCCGTGGGATGGGCGGTCGATAAATGGAGACTATGTGGCTGCCGGCGTGTACTTCTACCGGATCATAGGCTCGTTCGGCGGATCCAGCGTCGAGGGCAAGGGCAAGATAGCGGTGATTAAGTAATGGTTAATATAGAGAGGGGTTTCCGACGGACGATTTCGGAGCCTAAAAGAAGAAAGGAGCAGCACAACGTGAGAGCCAAATCAGCAATTCTAATTGTTGTGGGGTTGTTCCTGTTGGGATCAACCATCGCGGCCAAAGCCTCGGATCAGGTGGACTTCCTGATCAAGGGAGCTTCGGCGAGGCCCGGAGGAATGGGCCAAGCGTTTGTGGCGGTAACCGATGGGCCGGACTCGGTCTATTGGAACCCAGCCGGTTTGGGAATGGTAGACGTGGTCGGCTTCAACACCGTTCATTCATCGCTGAATGAATGGGACATGAACACCGACATGCTCACGCTTTCGTTCCCGCTCGAATGGAAGCAGTCTGGCATGGGGTTGTCGTTCTACAGGTCTTCAATTAGCAGCATTCAAGCCGTTGAGATAAACAACGGCAGACCCGATCCCGGCGGGTTCGTCAACGAGACGGAAACGTCATTCCTTGCCGGCTATGGGATGAAGGCCCTAGATAATCTCTGGATAGGCGCCACCTTAAAGTACATGAGCATGAAACTGTTCACGTACAGCGAGTCAGGCGTGGGATTGGACCTCGGCGCTTTGTACAAGATTGATGACAACTGGACGCTAGGTCTGAATCTTCAGAATGCCGTGCCGGTAGAGTTGGGCGACGATCAGGTTCCGCTGAACGCAAAATTCGGCGTGGCTTACAAGTCTCCCTGCAAAAAGCTTACTCTGGCAGGCGACATAGACACAAACGTGCTTGACGACGAAGTATTCCATCTCGGAGCCGAATACTGGATAGTTCCGCAACTTGCGGTAAGACTCGGCTCGAACGATGGGAATCTCACCGCAGGCGTAGGCCTTGCCAAGCTTTCAGGCGGTTGGTCGTTTGATTACGCTTATGACGACTCAGACTTGGGCGACACGCACAAGGTTTCCGTCGGATACGAATTTGGCCCAAAACAGCCGAAAGCAAAGGCGGAAAAGGCTGAGAAGCCCGCTCCGAAACCGGTAGAAGCCGCGCCAGCGCCCAAACCGCAGCCTGCAGCCGAACCCAAACCGGCTCCGGCTCCGGTAGCCCCGAAAGCCGAGCCTGTGAAAGTTCAGGAAGCCGGACCTGCAATGTTGGATATTTATGTTTTCCACGAAGGCGATGGCGTTCTGTCATTGAGCAGCATCGACTTGAAAGTCGGACAGTCCATAGCAGTTTATAAGAACAAGTCTAAAATTGCCGAAGCGTCTATCACCAATGTGGCGATGCTTTCCAGTTCGGCGAAAGTCACGAAATTGTTCGTAGATAAACTTCAAGACTATATGATCGGCGACAAGATAGCTCTCATTGAGAAGAAGCAGGAAGCGGTAAAAGAACAGCCCGCGCCCGCGCCGGCTCCAGCCCCTAAGGTTGAGCCTGCTCCTGCGCCTAAAGCGCCTGAACCCGCTCCGGCCCCGAAACCTGCCCCCGCGCCCGCGCCGGCTCCGGCCCCTAAGGTCGAGCCTGCTCCCGCGCCGAAAGTTGAACCGGCCCCGGCTCCCAAGCCTGTCCCGGTTCCCGAACCGGAAGCCAAGCTTGAAATGATTGACGCTTATTCTTTCCACGAAGGCGACGGAATGCTCTCCTTGAGCTACACCGAGCTGAAAGTCGGACAGAGCATACTTATCTTCAAGAACAAGAAGAAAGTTGCCGAAGCGAAGGTTACGGACGTCGGCATGCTTTCCAGTTCCGCCAAGATATCCACTCTATTTATCGACAAGATAGAGGAATATATGATTGGCAACAGGATAGCGATCAAGTAATTGTGCGACGGCATTTGGCGATCTCACGCTAAATAGAAACCATCCGGGCGGCTGGAAGAAAAAGCCGCCCGGTTTTTATTTTAAACCGAATCCTAATCAAAGATTTTCGGATGAAAGCGATGGGTTTGGGTTGAATGACGGGATGCGGTTTGTTGTTGCTTCAGCTTCATGACATAAAGCGCGAATGGCTGCGAATCCACTCGTGGGTTTTTTCAAAAACGATGTCCCGCTGGGCGTCTACAGGGACGCAATGTCCTGAATTATCCAGCCACAGAATCTGTTTGTCAACGCTCGAAACAGAGTCATAAATATGTTGCGCGGTTTCCGGACGGACAAGCTTGTCTTTCCTGCCTTGAACCGCCAGAAGGGGGCAAATCACTTTCGGAAGACATTCTCTGACCACCGCTGAAAACTCAATAAGGCTCTCAAGGCAGTTCAATGGTATATAATCATAATCAACAATATACTTAGCTTGCTCTTTGTCGATAAAGTCGTCGCCGATTTTAGGAAAGAAACGAATAAAGCGCTTAAAAAGAGGCAGCAATAAAAGCTTCCAATCGTGAATCTCAGATGCAGCGGCCATGCAAATAGCGGCGGGAAGCTCGTGCCTAGAAGCTAGATAAAGAGTGAGAGCTCCGCCCATGGAGAGTCCGGCGACAAATACCTCGTCGCAGATTTCTCTCAGTTCGGCCAAACCTCGTTCCGCGGATTCCGCCCAGTCCCTCCACCCAGTCAAAGCCATTTCATCGGCTGTGGTTCCGTGTCCGGCCAGTTGTATTCCGCTCACTGTAATATCTCGTTCCGCCAAATAGTCGGACAAGAAAACCATTTCAGCGGGAGAACTGGTAAACCCATGAATGAGCAGGCATCCGATTCTCCCGCGCCTCATGAGAAACGGTTCTGTGGCCAGCGGCGGGCATTTGTGCGGAAGAATTCCCATCATGATATCTCTCGCGCAATTAACTCCATTTATTCCTATTTATTCACAGAATTTTGGGAGCGGAAAGCTTGTTCACAAGCGCGCTCATTGTCGCGCTGGAATGAGTGACTCGCGCGACGAAACCCAACTTGTCCCAGAAAGCGTGAGCTTCAGGGTTGTTGACCACATATCCGATGGTGATTTGTTCGATGCCACGCCGCGAGAAAAAGTTGAGAGCCATTTTAACCAGCGAGCGGCCGAGGCTCTCGCGCCTGCGTTCTTCTTCGACATAGACCCAGTGGATGTGTCCGAATCGTTCGGGGTCGCGGTATTCATCCTGCGCCGCTTCCGCCATTATCATTCCGAGGATGCGGCCGTTTTCGTCTTCAGCGACCCCCATAAATGAATTCTTGCTCCGGAGTCTGGCTTTAACCTCAAGCGGAGCTATCTCGAATCCTCGCCGCGAAAACTTCCATATATTCGGGTCCCTAGCTTCAAGATGTTTTTGAAGCGATACGCGCATCCTCACTAGCGTGTCGAGATCGTTTTCCGTGGCTTCGCGCAATCTCAAACTCATATCAATCCCATCCGTGCCGTCCTGCATTTCTCGCTGATCTATTTAAATTCCAATACTGTTCCGTAAATATTGCTTCCTACTATCTGGCCCCATATCCAACTCCAGTCGAAACCGTCGACGTCGGAACTGTAATTTAATAGATAGTATTTATTGTCGTCGATTTTCACTATGCCCGCGAACGCCGTGTCGCCTCTTGACGGGAAGTCCAATACCGGGACAAGCTCGAGTTTTTCCTTGTCAAGGCGGTACAGCGCGGTGCGCTTGCGGGACAGGGAATATCTGACAAGGTAATACTTAGAGCGTAGAGATTCGGGCACGATGGTTGATTCCCGGTTGTATTTGCCGTCGACATTTCTTCTCGCCACCACATAAAAATCTTTCCCATGTCTGAACATAAGAGAGGAATCATATTTAAAAGGAGTGAATTTGCAGTTCCACGCGGTCAGGTTGTCTCTTGGGGCGGAGCAAACCTGCCCCCCCTTCATCTCCATTCGGACTGTCGCGTACAAAGTTCCATCCTCGTCGAACTCGAACTCGCCTTCTTCGGCGCTAGCCTCGGCGGTCACTTTTTTGCCGTCAACCGGCGCGTAATTCAAGCCGTCGTCCGATACAAGCAATTGCAAAGAGCCTTCCCGATGCTCGTCTGAATAAAGTCCGACTCCGTAATAAACGCTCATGTAAGCTTTGCCGCCGCGTTCTTTAACACGCCAAACGACATATCCCGGCTCGTAAAACGGTTTCGGCTGAGACCATTCGCCTTCCGCCGAGCGCTCGGATACATACATGCTCTGAGGAGCGAATGACAAAGGATTCCCTCCGCCTTGAAAAAAGTAGAAAAACAACTTGTCCTTGAAAGCCAAGAACCTCGGCTCCCTCAAGTCGCTTCCCATCTTGAACTCGGTTTCATACTGCCAAGATGAGAGGTCGGAAGAGCTTAATAGATAGATTGTGGTTTTGGGAGACGCGAAGTGGGTAGGGGCGGAGCGGAAAGCGAAATAGTATCTCCCCTTGAATTTTGTGATATCGAGATTGTTGTTCGATTTGGAAAGAGCCAAGTTTGAAGGAAGCTTATCTGACGGAACCACTTTCTCCAAAGGGGAAAAAGAAACGCGCGCTGCGGCGGATTCATCGAACTCGACCGGAGCTTTTGCTATTTGAAGATAAGCTGCGCAGGCCGCAAGCGCGAACAACGCCATGAAGATCAAGCTAAAAACCAATCTAAAAAGAGAAGCAAGACAACAACAAGAGCCTTTTTTTCCAAACATTGCAGAGTCCTTCCTATGCGCAAGTGAACCTCGCGTTGTGGCAATATGATATTCCAAACGGCGCGCGCGTGTCAAAGCCGAATGTGCTGTTTGAATTGTTTATACTTTGCTTATTTCTTTTTTCTGCGTTTATCGCTCATTCAGCCGCTTTTCTTCGGGCTTTAGATTTGGCCAAGAAGTTCTCCACCAGAGAATACAGCGCGGGAATAAAGAAAAGAGTCAACATCGAACCGACAAGAAGTCCGCCGATAACCACTCTGCCCAGAGGCGCTTGCATCTCCGAGCCGGCGCCTAATCCTAGAGACATTGGTATCAGAGCGAGAGCAGTTGTAAGAGTCGTCATCAGGATAGGCCGGAGTCGCAATTTGCCTGTTTGAACAATAGCCTCGTCCAGCGTCATGCCTTCGCGCCTCAGTCTATTAATGAAATCAATGTAGACAATAGCGTTGTTCACAATAATTCCCGCCAGCATTATTATTCCGAGGTATGCCATTAGGCTGAGATTTGTTCCCGTTATGAATAATGCAAGCATCACGCCGAGAGCGCCCAGAGGCACTGTGAACATAATCAGAAGAGGATGCAACAAGGATTCGAATTGAGTCGCCATCACCATATAGACCAGAGCAATCGCCAAAATGAAGGCGAGCATCATGCTTTTGAAAGCTTCCCTTCGTTCCGTTTCCTCGCCGACGAAATCGATTGAGAAGCCTGAAGGAATATCCAGTTTCCTGATTTTGGCCATAATCTCATTGTTAACGGAACCCATAGGAACGTCGCCTGTGTATGAGCCTGAAACCGAGGTGTATCTTTCCTGATCCACTCGTTGAATCTGAGCCGGGCCGGAATCCATGCTTTGTTTGACTATGCCTCTGAGGGGAACAGGGGCGCTTACGCCGGGCACTGTGACTAGGATGTTTCCGATGTCTTCCACTCCACGTCTGTCCTCGGGGCGAAGCCGGACTCTTACGTCGATTTCGTCTCCTTCGCGTCTTAGTTGAGTCGCCACCGAGCCGTCTAAGCATGTTCTCACAGTATCGCCCACGGCGGCGGGGCTTAGTCCCAGCGCGCCCGCTTTCTCTCTGTCCACAACAATGTTCATCTCAGGGCTGCCGGGAGTTCGGGACACTCTCGAATTGGCCGCGCCCGGAGTCTCGTCGACAATTTTTGCCACCATTTGCGCGAGCCTGTCCCCGGCGTCAAGATCGTGTCCTCGTATGTTCAACTCGAGTCTGCTTTCCTGCCCGCCGCCCATTATGCGCTGCATTATCGATCCGGACTCCTGCACCCAAACTCTGCCCGAAGCCACAGCCGTCAGCTTTTCCCTCAGGTCATTAGCGATCTCGGTTGTCGTTCGCTGTCTTTCATTTTTTGGAACAAGCATAATTCGAAACGAGCCGGAGTTAGAGCCTGAGCCTCCGGGAGCTCCCGGCATTCCGCCTCCGCCGGATCCCACCTGAGCGTACATGTTCGCCAATTCGGGAGTTTCAGCAATGATTTTTTCCAGCTTAGCCATTTCTCGAGAAGAGATCTCAAGCTTTGTGCCGACAGGCAGTTCGAAACTGGCGCTTATCTGTCCTTCATCAACTTGGGGGATATATTCGCTCCCTATCCGGCTTTTCAGAATGAACGCTCCGCCTGCGAAAACGGCGACGATTATAAATATCACGGCAATCCGATATTTAAAAACTCCTTTCAGAGCTTTTCCATATAATCCGTAAATCCCCTTGTCAGCGGCGCTTTTCTCAGAGCTTTCCAACCGGACTTTTAGGAATCTGGAGGCAAGCATAGGCACAAGAGTGAGAGAAACCACAAGCGACGCAAGAAGCGAAACAACGACAGTCACGCCCAATTCCTTGAAAAAGATTCCGCTCATTCCCCCTACGAAAATAAGAGGAGCGAACACGCATACAGTCGTGAACGTTGACGCCGTCACCGCCGACGCCACTTCGGCGGAACCTTTTATAGCCGCTTCGAATCTTCCCATTCCTTCGGCTCTGTGCCTGTAGATGTTTTCAAGAACGACTACTGAGTTGTCCACCATCATGCCTACGCCCAGAGCAAGCCCGCCGAGAGACATGATGTTGATGGTCATGCCGCTGAAATAAAGCAAAATGAACGCGCTTATAAGCGAGAAGGGGATGGCGGTGAAGATTATCAGCGTTGAACGAACGTTTCTCAAAAAAAACAGAAGTATGAACAGCGCGATCACGCCGCCGACAAGGCCTGAAACTCTCAACTGGGAAATCGAATCCTTGACTGTCTGAGATGTGTCGAACATCACCCGGATGTCCGCTCCCTTCGGCAGCATCGGCTTGACTCGCTCTATCCTTGCGCGCACATTGTCCGCCACCTTCACTGTGTTCTCGCCCGACTGTTTTCTTATGGTCATTAACACGCCTTGGCGTCCCATGAGCCGGGTGTCCGAGCGCTTTTCCACCACGCTTTCATAAACGTTCGCGACATCTCTTACATAGACCGGAGCCGCTCCTTTGTTAGACACAATCACATTGCCGATGTCGTGGACATCCAAGAACTCGCCTTTGCCCCGAACAAGAAACTCGTTGTCTCCTTCCTCCACATATCCGCCGGGAACATCCCGGTTCTCTCTTTTTATTGCGGCGACCACAGTGTCAATAGGCAATCCGAGAGAAGCCAGTCTTGCAGCGTTGACGTCTACCTTAATCTCCCTAGTCTCCCCTCCGGACACATCGACCGCGGCAACGCCGGGTATCTGCTCGAACCGATATCTCAGTTCGTTTTCCACGTACTCTTTGAGGTCGACTGCCGACATGTCGCCGGTCACCGTGAGCGTCATTACCGGAATCATTGATGTGTCGAACTTGAACACCGTCGGCTCGTCCGCGTCATCAGGCAATAGTCTTTTCGCCTGTCCGACCTTGTCTCTGACGTCGTTCATCGCCGCGTCCATGTTCGTTCCCCAAGCGAACTCTATCCTCACGCTCGAAGAGCCTTCTCTAGATGTCGACGACACCTTGGTGACATTATTGATGGTGGACATCGCCCGTTCCATCGGCTCGGTTATGAGACGTTCAATTTCCTGCGGGCCGGCTCCGCTGTAAGTCGTGTTCACCGATATCATGTTTCGTTCGATGTTGGGCAAAAAGTCTATCGGCAGCCGGGGAAGGCTGACCATTCCCAGCGCCATCACAGCCATAATGCACATCAGGGTGGCGACGGGGCGGCGGACGCATTTTTCATATATGCTCATCTATTCCCTCTCCCTCCGGCGGAGGTTCCCGCCACCACAACCACATCTCCCTCAGTCAGCCCGGACAGGATTTCAACCGATTCCGAGGTTTTTATCCCCGTCTGAACTTCGCGTCTTTCTGGTTCCCCTGCGGTTTTCAACATTACATAAGTCGCGCCGGCGTCCGATTTCAGAGCGCCCGCAGGAAGCGTGAGAGCTTGTTCCTTATGAGCCACCGTCAGCCTGACTCTTGCCGTCATCCCCGTTCTCAAGTCGCCGGATTTGTTTGGCAGAATAATTTCAACCGCGCCCGTTCTGCTGTTTCTGTCTATGGATGGAGAAACTCTTTTCACTTTAGCGGAGAAGGAGCGGCCCGGCCATGCGTCCACTGTGACTTCCGCGTCCGCGCCTATCTTAATCCACGGCACATCCTCTTCGACAGCGTTAATAACGACTTTCGCCTCTGAATCGTCTATGAGCCGAAGGATCGCGCTGGAAGGCGACACGTAAGCCCCATTGTCCAGATATCTTTCCGCGACAACCCCTGAGAACGGAGCGCGAATCGCGGTGTCGTTCAGACGCGACTGAGCTGTTTTCAACTGCGCCGTCGCTTGATCCAATTGAGCGCGCGCCGCGTCCACAGACGCCTTGTGCTGTTTGCGCGTGGACTGCGCGCTTTCAAGCTCGCGCTGCGAAATATATCCTTTCGAGTAGAGAGATTCCGCCCGCGCCGCCTCGTTGCCGACTTGTTCGAGCGCGGCTTCGGCTCTGGCGAGAGCGAACTCCGCCGCCGCGATTCCGGCTCGCGCCTGTTCCGCTTGCGCCTTAAGCTCCTCATTGTCTATTCTGCAAAGCTCTTGTCCGGCGGCGACTCTGCTGCCTATGTCCACTTTCAAATTTGCCAGCCACCCCGACGCCGTTCCGCGCGCTTCCACTGAATACGCCGGAGCGACTTCGCCGATGTATTCTCTTTTGAGACTTATCTGTCGGGTCTCGACAGTCGCGGTTTTCAGTTGCCCCGCGCCGCCGGGCCCTCCCGGCTTATTTTGCGCCGCGGCGGCGGATGGCGCTCCCGCAGACTCGTTAGCCGGCGCGCTTTTCTTGGAACACCCCGTCGCGCACATCGTTCCCGCCGCAACCAGCATCGCCGCAATCTTGATTTTCATCGTCATTCTCATTTTATTGTCCTCTGCTTTTCTATGGTTCGGCGCGCATCGCCGGATTACTCGATATCCACTCCTCTGCTTTCCGCCAGAGAGCCGAGCGTGTGCAGATATGCCGCGGCTGCCTCCCTGAAATCAATTAAAGCTCTCAGTTCATTCAATTTCGCCGAGAAAAGATCGTTCTGATATTCCAATACGTCCTGAGTCACGGCCATGCCCAGCGTATGTTTATCCTCTTCCTCGGCAAGTTTTTTTTCAGAGAAGCGCGTTGAGGCGCGGGCGGCGTCTATCTTCTTGGCGGCGGTTACGAGCGCGATCTCGGCCCTTGCAATTTCGACAGCCGCGCGTTGCGCCGTCTTTTCATATTCGAGCCGGGCGGCCGCTTCGTTGTTCTCGCTCTGAGCCAGACGCGCTTTGGCGTAACGCATGCCTACAGGGAAATCCACAGTGAATCCCGCCTGCGCGGACGGATGTCTTGCGTCTATAATGTCTCTTGCCGCTCCTCCTGCTCCGTTGTCCATCCCGTCTAGGCTTGTCTGAAACTCGAAACTGAAACCGCGTTTGGCGTTGTTTTTCGCTGCGGACGTCTCAATTGTTCGAGCGTCCACGTTTTTTGCCGCTGCAAGAACGTCAGGTCTGGACGCGAGCGCTTTCTCATAAGCGGAGTCGAACGGATACGGCGAAAAAGACACCTCGGCCGTCAGAGCGTCCGACGCAGTGATTTTTGATCCCCATAATTCGTCTCCGGGAGAGATATTCATGATTGTTTTCAATTCAAGTGCGGCGTTTTCCAACGCGCCTTCCGCCGCAATTTTTTCCAACTCTCTAGCGGCGGTCTGAGCTTCGACCAGAACAATGTGAGATGCGGGCAAAGCCCCCGCGTCGGCCATGTCGCGCGTTCGTTTCAGCGTCTTTTCAGCAAGCGCCAGCGCCTCTTTTCTTGTGTCAAAACTCCGCTCCGCGTACGCAAGCTCCCAGTAGGCTTTCTCAACGCCGTAAATAACTTCCAGCAGCTTCGATTTAAGTTGATGTCCGGAGATTTCGCTGTTCAGAAGCGACACTCGAAGACGCGATTCATTGAACTCGCGCCCGGAGCCTCTGCCTAGAGGGCGGGAGTATTTGAAAGTCAAGTTGGATGAATCGGCGGGATTTATTCCGGAGCCTCCCTCTCTCGTGTCGGTCCGGGAATGAGAAGCGGTCAGCGAATAGGAATCTCCTCTGCGCGTCTTGGCCCCGTATGCTGATTGAGCGGTGAAAGTCGACCGCTTCACTCCGTCAAGAAAACTGGCCGTGGGCCGATTGGCGTCGCCGAGCGTGAAACCGGATGAAAACGCCGCGTCAAATTCACTGTCTTCAATCGTGACATTCAGTAGCGCGTTGTCCGCGCTGATCCTTCTGGCCGATATGTCCGGGTTTCTCTCGAGGGATGTCAGTATGCATTCGGCGAGAGATACGGCGCGCGGGCCGTTCTGCGACGCATTTGCAGTATAGGGGCCCGCTATTATCAAACAAACAAGACATGCCGTCACAGATAATTTCGATAATATCGAGATAATTTTTCCAATCATTTTGTTAATCCTTCGATTTATTGTCGACCAGAAACAAAGGCGACTCATAAAAGCCATAAATAATGCCTTTTGTATTAGACATGATAATCATCACATTGTTAATCAACAGGTGAAATTTATATTTGTTCCACATATAGGCGATATCCGACATTTTGGATTTGCATTTCACATAAATAACGGCGGGTTGTTGTTAGATTTGAAACACACCTAGTGTCACACCTGATCCCCTGCATGGTGTCAACATAAGTTCATCTAGAAGGGCAGGGCCGCCGAGCGCCGCGACCTTTTTTTGATAATGGTTTTTGAAGGTTGATTGGTATAAAATTCGGGGATGTCAAACTTGTGACTGGCGGAATCGTAATGGAAAAAATAAAATCTAAGTACGCTGGCTACAGGATTCGCAGCTTTTCCATTCTGTGGATAGTGTACGCCGGGTTTTATCTGACTCGTAAAAACCTTTCGGTGTGCAAAACATCTCTGATAGACGACTATGGATTGACAGTCGCGGAACTAGGATGGATAGAGGGGGCGTATCTGGCTCTCTACGCGGTCGGACAGTTTCTCAACGGGATGCTGGGAGACAGGCTTGGCGCGCGGGTTATGCTGTCTATCGGCATGATAAGTTCGGCTGCAATGAGCCTGTTGTTCGGCTTCGTGCCCGCTTTTGTCATGCTGGTTCTGCTGTGGGGAATAAACGGTTACGTCCAATCAAGCGGATGGTCGAACTGCGTAAAATCCATGACCCAGTGGTTTGCCACCCGCGAGCGCGGCACCATAATGGGTTTCTACAGCACATGCTATCAGATAGGGAGTTTCGGAGCCGGATTCATTGCCACTTACTGCCTTGGCCGGTGGGGACTGAAATCCGCTTTCGCATTCCCCGCATTCCTCCTGCTGGCTATCGCCATAGTTTACATATTGTTCCATAAGGACACACCGGAACAGTTGGGATTGCCTTCCGCCGAACAGCAGTACGGCGACGACAAGGGACGCGAAGCTGAAAAGATAGAATGCGCGGCCGCGGATAAAAGAGCCGAAACCGGAGCGGCGGACAGCAGTGTAATTCGAGAAGTTCTTTCACATCACATGGTATGGCTTATGGGAATATCGTATTTCTGCCTGAAGTTCATACGGTACGCGCTGCTGGGCTGGCTGCCTTTTTACATGACCCGACAACTGGGTTATGACCCGATAAAGTCCGGATACATGGCGAATCTCCCTGAAATCGCAGGTTTTCTAGGAGCGATAAGCGCGGGGTATGTTTCGGACAAGCTGATGCAATCGCGCCGCGCTCCAGTGTGCGCTATTATGTTTATGGGCTTAGTGCTCGCCTGCGTCCTTCAAACAAAGTTAACCTCAATGGGAATAGTTCCGATGATACTCGGAGCGTCAGTGATTTTCTTCATGATATACGGGCCGGACTCTATCATGACGGGAGCGGCCGCGATGGATTTCGGCTCTCGGAAAGGCGCGGCAACCGCTGCGGGTTTCATCAACGGCTGCGGTTCGATCGGGGCAGCAATCCAAGCGCCGCTCCTCGGTTATCTGGCCGGAGTGTACGGAACACAATATTTCTTCCACATTTTCGCTCCGTTGGCCGTCGTTCCATTCTTCCTGATGCTGTCCCAATGGAACGTAAAAGCGAAGGCGTAAGAGAGCAAGAAAGCATAAAGCCTGCAAATTGCCAAAGAGGATGAACCCGAAATCAAAAGCCGCGTTGACACGTAAAATGGAAAACGCTATAAATATAAGGCAGTTTTGCCATCTGGAGAGGTGGCCGAGAGGCTGAAGGCGTCGGTCTCGAAAGGCCATCTTAAGATTTCTAAAAAACCTTTTATCAAACGTTTATTTTAGTATCAATGCGGTTTTTTGTTGATGCTGCGTTTGCTTGCGTTTACTTGTTTTTACGGGGTATTATGCGTCTTACTAACATAGCTGCCGCACATCTTTGCCGGATGTCGTTTGGCAATTTATGACTGTTAGGCGGGGTGCTGTTTATGAGTCCCGGTCGGGAATTGCGGCCCGCGCGAGGGGTTCAATGTCTGTTAAAAAGCCTATTAGCGCGCTCATGGTGTTTAGATGTTTGGTTTGAGCGTGTAAATGAGTCTATTGGCTTCTGAATGACTTAAATTACCATAAAAAGGAAAAAGCATTGCAGGGCACGCTTGAAAGTGGGTAGAAACATCTAATCGCGGATTCAGCTTGATTTCAAGCGAGCGGTAGCCCATGAAAGAGCGTAGATTATGAACACAACGACAAGCAGATCTTGATATCCTAATATCGAAGCCATATAAACGGCCATGCCGCCGATTATTATTCCAAGAAGATTAGAGCCGAAGTGGGCCGCTGGATATCGGGAGGCGCTGAATGATGTTGAAAATATTATTCCGCTGAAAACGATGGGAAGGAAAGTAACAACAGAAGAGAGCGCGAATTTGGCGGCCGCGCCCATGCCAGCGAACATTTGCAGCGGCGCCGCCCAGCTTAATACGATTGTGGCAAGCAACAGGATGTAAGTCAGAGCGATTCTCTGGGGTTTAAGCTTGATCACGAGCAAGTTGGCGAAAAACGCCATGGTGAGTATGCTAAAAAAGACGATTGAGTTGACTATCCATGTTGTGCCGTAAAGCAACGCAAGTCGGGTTATGCTTACAACTTGCAGAAGCATGAATCCGCCGCCGAGGAAAAAAAAGTGAGGACTGAATTTTAGCATCTCGCGCCCCGCTGAAAAACCGATGAACGCGAGCGAGCAAAATAAAATGACAGCAAGCCCACGGTAGTCGTGGGGCGCAAGGCTCTTGTGTCTTTTGTAATAAAACGGCCAGTCGTCAGTCGGCATTATGAAGTCGGGGTCGTTCTCTGTTGCCGTCAGACGGGCAAGCTCGAATGCTTTCTCCGGTTTCTCCTTCAGCAGAAGTTCGGTCTCGAATCCGTTTATTGTCAGGTTCGCGTTCAGCCCGCTGTCGTCAAGCAAATACAACCCGCCTGTTGCTTCGAGTTTCTCCATAATGGGCGAAATGTTTCCGGCGAGAAAAACTGTCAGCCCGTATTGTGATTCCGTTTGCGCGGTCATAGCTCCGCGATAGGGAATTGTGATCAGAGCCACGGGCGCGCCGAAGACTTTTTCCATCATCATGTGCGTCCTGATGACATGCCAACTGTGGAAATTAAAATTGTAGAACGCGAAAACGCCGTTGGGTTTCAGACGCTCCTTGATTTTTGTGAAGCACTCTTCGGTAAAAAGATATGATTCCAAATGCAGACTGGAGTAAGACGAGAACAACGTCAGGGAGTCCAACACGCTGAATGCTATCAGGTCATATTGTTTCGTTGTCTGCTCAAGGAAAGCGCGCCCGTCCACAAGATGAGGCGTAACTCTGGGAGACTGATAGGGTTTCATTGGATTTTCCTGCTTGCCCATGTTGAGGATCACTGGGTCGATTTCTACGGCGTCTATATGTTTTGCCCCGATTTTGAGAGCAAGATTCACATCGTTTCCGGTCCCGGCGCCGATAATCATCACATCTTCAGGCGGAGAGCCGTAACTGTTCTTGTACATGAGAAACGGGACGCTGACTTTAACAATTCGATGATTGTTCTCAGGCCATATCACCTGATGTCCGACCTCGTTGGTGGAGAACACGCGGTAATTCGGCCATTTGTCTTCGTAGCTTATTTTATAATACGGCGACCACAGCGATTTGTAGTTTCCTGTTTTCATGGAGAAAAGCGCGATAAACGAAAAAGCGCAGAGCAAAAGCGCCGTGTTTATGATCGCGGAGCGAGGAGCGGATTTTATCACGAACCAACCCAAACCTATGAATCCCGCAAAAAACCACAACGGCGCGGGAGCCGAAAAAAAAGCAATGCCCGTGATTGCCGCAATTCCAACGACACTGCCGCCTATGTTCACTGAATAAGCTCTTAACGGAGGCATCGTTTCCATCGCCTGACCGAGGACTTGTCCGAGGCCGAGAAAAAGCCCCGCTGTCAAAACGAATATCACGATAAGGGTGAGTTCAATCGGGATGTTGGAAAGCGAGTAGGTCAAATAATTGTTGCCCATAAAGATTTCCGACTTTTTAGCCGCTTCTCCCCATATCACATTTCCGGCGATGTTGCCCATATTTAAAACAAAAAGCAGCAACACGAATCCGACAAGGGTGAAAATGACGGCGGGGGCAAAAGGCAACAGTTTCGTTTTCCGAGGCGCAAGCAAGCAGCCCGCGCCCATTCCTAGAAAACAGGCGAGCAGGACAAAGTTCGAGAAATAACTTAACATCCTTGTGTATGAAGGTATCCATCTTATAAACGCGAGTTCGATGAACAGAATAAGAAACGATATGATAAAAAGTTCTGTCGCGCTCCACTTGGGGGAGGCCTCTGAAATCAGTTCGTTGCGTTGTTTTTTCTTAAGAATGCCGACAACCGAAGCGACAGCGATTATTACTCCAGAAACAATAGCCGCCCACATAAACCTGTTACAAAACACGCTGGCGACAGAGCTTTCATCCGGCGCAATCCAGCTTTTGGAGCCGAGCGCTAACATTGCCGCCCCGACCAGCGCGGAAGCGCAGCCCGCCGAAAGCGCTACATAGTCAACCATTGAATATTTATTTTCGTTTGCCATGAAGATAGCCTTTCGCTTTTTCGCTATGGCAGCGCGTGAGAGGTAAATCTCCCTGATGTTGCCCGACATTCCCCATATCAAGTCTTGAAACTTGATTCATCTGACCCTGTGCCTCCGAAAATCGGACGCTACCACCTGTCAGATTGTATGAATGCCAATTACTGACGATCATTCTACCAGAAAACCTCGCAACAATCGAAATGCAAGCAGAAAACAGACCGTAAGACCGAGTTGTCCATTAAACATCATCGCAGTTGCCACAACAGCTATTTGACATACTGTTCGAACGGTGGGGGCGGGGATTGAGGCCGATTGGAAGGCCGAGGCCGAATCTGCACACGCTCAGGCATACTTTCGCGTCATGGCTCTGCATGGAAGCGCGAGACTTGAGGCTTGTTTCGTCGTTGCTAGGGCATCGAAACCAGAGCACAACGGAGCGGTACGCGCATCTTTCGGACGTCTATCAGGCGACCCGCGCACAGCAAGCAATTGACGCAATATTTGAGAATTGTTGCGCGCCTACTGACATAGCTACGCTCAGTGAGTCAAAATATGGAAAGTCGCGTTGACAGACAAAATGGAAAACGCTATAAATATAAGGCAGTTTTGCCATCTGGAGAGGTGGCCGAGAGGCTGAAGGCGTCGGTCTCGAAAACCGATTTGGCGCTTGCGTCAACGTGGGTTCGAATCCCACCCTCTCCGTGAAAGTCATCGGCATAAAGATGCCGGTGACTTTTTTCGTTAGTGTTTCCGCCTTCTATCAAAACAAGCCCGCTGTTTGCGCGGTTTTTCACGACCCCGCCGATTTTAGGATGTAACGCGCTTTCTTCATTCGCCTCGAGTTAATGTACGTCGAAAGCCGTTTTACGCCCAGTTTTTTGCGCGCGTGCATATTCTTACATGCTATAAAATTGTATTGCAACTCGCCTAAATAATCAGAAATGATGCTACTTATAGTCTGTGGTTGTTTAAAAACAGATGACTTATATTTGCAAAAGGTGAATTGAAATGAAAAAAAAGAAAAGCGACCATCTGTTTTTACTGGGGAAAGCAATAAGAGAAAGAAGAGAAGCGCTCGGGATTTCACAAGAGGAGCTTGCGGAACTTGCGGATTTTCATAGAACCTATATTGGCGGAATTGAACGTGGAGAAAGAAACGTCACTCTTTTATCACTGATTAAGCTAACAAGAGCTTTGCAGTTAACACCGCATGAAATACTGATAAGGGCAGGTTTATGATAAAGTCGCCTTATTCAAAAGCAAAAGTTGAAAACTGGCAGAAAATCACTGAAACACTCATCTCTGAATTTCCATTATCCAACGATGATATGATAAAAATTGTATTTGGAAGTTGGAATGACATTTTCAAAACCAACGTGGGCGGTCAATACAAAATTGGAAAAGACATTATGCCACAACCACAGATTATGGGATTTCTTTTGCATGAATTGATTCCATTGAATCTCTCAGCCCGGTTCGCGGGAATCTGGCGGCGGGGCGAAGCAAGCACGGAATTTGACGCACATTATATTCCTAATGAGAAATATTCATTCGAAATAAAAACTTCAAGTTCGACAAAAGGGATTTTTGGGAATAGAAGCTATGCCCAAATCAGTGATAAAGCGATAAAAAGAAGAGGCGGTTACCTGCTCGCAGTAAATTTTGAAAAGTTTGAAGAGAGCGCTGGAATACCCAATATAAACTTGATCAGATTTGGTTGGTTGGACCCTGCTGACTGGATTGGTCAAAAGGCACAATCCGGGCAGCAATCACATCTTATAAAGGAAGCAAGAGCATATAAGCTAAAAATATTGTGGGATGCGAATCACCCGAAAGAGAGTTCTTGTTCCTGAGGCGTATTTCTGATAATTTCGAGGCGCCTTTCGGCCATTTTGCAATAATCTTCTTTTATCTCGAAACCCAAACAATTTCTCTCGTTTAGAAATGCCGATACAAGCGTTGAACCTGATCCGGAAAATGGATCGAGGATCAAGTCGCCTGTATTACTGCATCCTTGAATGATTCTGTCGATGACTGCTATCGGGAATTGAGCGGGATGCGCTGTGCGTTCAGCGGATGAACGATTGGTTCCAGATGTTACTTTCGGAATTATCCAGACATCGCCGGGATTTTTTCCTAAAGGGTTGCATTTCAACTTTCCATTTTTTTTCTGATTCGGGTACTTCACGTTCGTGTCCCTGATGACGTCCAAGTTGAATACATAGTCATCAGGACTTTTTACAAACCATAGCCATTTCTCATTTCTTGGAGAAAAATAATTCTTGCACGACACACCAGCGCCATAATGCCAAATGATTTCCTGTAAAAGGTAAAAAGGCGTCTTATCCCACAATAGATATGCTATTGGAATCGCTTTTCCCATGTTCATAATCTCTAAATATCCGAGATTCAACCAGAAGGCGCCGTTCTTTTTAGTTACTCGATATATTTCCCTGATCCATGTCTCACACCATTTGACATAATCTTCAACAGGGCGAACTTTTTCATATTCTTTGCCGATATTGTATGGGGGAGATGTAATCGTAAGATCTACAGTTTCATCAGCAAGTGACGAAAGTCCATGAAAAACATCGGTACATTTTATTTCGATGTTAATCGTGTTTTTTTTGCCCATGTCTGATACTTTAAGTCATCAAGTCCTTGTTGTCAAGGTTGAAAAAGTTAATCTTGAAAATGTATTTGGTAGCAGCAATTCTCTTGTGAGGGTAGAATTACATTTTCGCTGTGATACAACCCGAACAATTACGATAATTAAAATTTGTTGGTATTGAAATATGGCTTCATCGCTCACGTTTTTGCCAACAGACAAATCTCTTCAAAAAGAAAACCGCTGACCATTCCTCAAAATATACACCTTTCTGTACATGCGAGTCCTGAGTGCCCTCTCCGTTGGACACAAAGGAGCGTTCCGAAAAGGGAGCGCCCCTTTTGTTTTCAGGCTTCATTGACAAGAAACACGAATCAAGCTGATATGCATGAATGTTCGATATAAGAGCCGAATTGTTTCTAGTTTGTGGTTGCCCGATTAGTTATAAATGATGTTTTTCTTCCGTGCATAGCTATGCACTGATTGTGATGAAAAGGTCTTTACGATGTGCAATCATGTGCATTGTTAGTTAATTGACGCAGGGTTTCCGATTATGCTGGCAATAGACTGATTCAATAAAGCATTTAGTCAAACCAATAATTAAGTTGTTTGGTCGCATAGCTTTGAATATCCAGATGGCATCGATTTTGACAATACAATATTGTTTTTTCAATATTTGAGGTGTATTATGATCAAAATTTCCGCAACATACAATAAATCAAGCAGGCCTAAAAGGATTGAATTGCGAAAGGCTTCGTCTTTAAAGGCGATGTTTTTAGCCGTCAGCGCGGCAGCCCTGATAATGGGCTTGTTTTTCAACGCGACTGCGGCGAAAGCAGGGCCGACTTATGTTCACATGTTCGAACTTTTAACGCCTGCGGGCACTGGATGGAGGACTCAGGACCTATCCGGCGCTCCGTACAATGTTCCGGCGAATGCTATTGTGGAAGTGGCTTTCATAAACGCGCAGGGGAACGCGACGAGGACAGGCGGGGTGAGGGCGGTAGGCTCAGGCTTGAACAGGTACGTCGGATTAAACAGGACAAGCACAAACGGGCTGATGAATGTAATGGTGATGCATGTTCAGGCGAACGCAACTTCTCAGATTCAGTACTATGTAGACAATACCACCAACGCTTATTTCTACATTTTAGGTTACTGGACATCCGGCACATACGTTGAGAGGTTTTCGACAGTAACAACGACGGCAAACAACACGTGGCAGGCGGTCGATGTTACTGTAGGAGCAAACACGGTAGGCGAGTTTGTGTTGACGAATTATGAGAATTCCGACAACTACCTAGGAGTGAGAGAGGTCGGTTCGTCGGTTGACAGGCGCGCGCAGATTAGAAGAAGAACGACCGACAACACCAGAAGCGCATTAACAATGCATGCGAACATTAACGCTTCTGATCAAGTGGAATTGTATTTTACAGACAGGGGGAATAGCACGATTTATTTCGTGGGGTATTGGACGACGCCGCCGGAAGAGAACTTTACCGAATTGTATTCAAACATAGGGAAACCTACGGTTAATGCCACATGGCAAGATTATAATTTGGACGGGTGCTGCGGAGCTGATTCACCGACGCCGCAATCGGTGGCGGAGTTGGCGTTCGAAAACGATGCTACTGTGTCCAATAGCATTGGCGTGAGGGAAACCGGAACAACCACGCCCGATAGAAGGGTCAATCTGAGGGTATCGGGCGGAACGGCCAATATCGGTATTTTCGGGAAGATGCACGCGCAGGCGAATTTGAGCGAGAATGTCGTTATTCAAAGATATCACCAGAGGGCGACGAATAACAACGCAAATGGCGGCAGGGGCAGATTTCTGGTGACAGGGCATTGGTGGTCGCCACCTGACGGGACATCGTACACGAACAATGACGAAGGGGCGTTAAACAATCTGGGTGCGCGGCCCGGCCAAGAAGTGACGTTGACCGGGACTAAATTGGGAACGTCATGCTTGTCGCCGATAAACGTGGTTAATATTGACACTTATGAAGTGCCCTGCGCGGATGTTTCATCATGGAGTGACACGTCGATAACCTTTGATATTGACAACGCAATAAATGTTTACGGAGGCGCCGCTTCTTTGGCAGTCAAAGCGAGGAGCATTGACGACGCTACTCCGTTGGATTTCTATGTTTATCCGCAAATAACAGGTTTGACGACGCCTTCGGTGGCGAACGCGGCGAGGGAGTATGACGCTGGAGACACGGACGGAGTGATAACGATAAACGGAAGAAGGTTCGGGACTGACGGGACGGTGACGGTACTGGGGCAGGCCGCGACGGTGAATTCGTGGAGCGACACCGCGATAGAGGTTCAGGTTCCCGCGTCGATAGCCGACAACAGCTACACGGGCGATATCGTTGTGACGAGGACGACGCCTGCGGACAACAGAACTGCGACGTTCACTGGATTCAGGGTTCTTCCGAGGGTTTCAAGCATTATTCCATCTTGCGGGCCTAACGGGGCGACGGTGGAGATACAAGGCGATCATTTGTGCCAGACAGGGGCTTGTCCGGGGGCGGGGTCAAGAGCGACGGCGGCGAATAAAGTGACGTTTAATGCCGGTCAGATAGCGCCGGACATAAGTGTCACGGCGTGGGGGCATACGGCGATAACTACGGCTGTGCCCGCTGCGGCGGTAACGGGCGATGTCGTCGTGACGAGCGACTCGAGAACGAGCAACGCGGAAGAATTCGTGGTGGACAATTTAGCTCCGAGCGAGAGCAATCATTCTCCCGTCGACGGATCGGCGATAAACACGGCTTCGCCTACTGTGACGTTGCTTCTCGATCAGGTTGGCGTGTGCCGCTGGTCGCTTGTGAATCAAGCGTATTCCGCTATGCCGCCCGCAAATGAATGCGACGGCGCGGGAACGATGAACATCTCATGCGATGTGACCGGCATGCCTGAAGGAACGAGCAACGTTTACATCGGTTGTTCGGATTACTGCTCAAATACCACATTGGAAGAGCTTGAATATACGGTGGACACAGTGGCTCCATCGCAACTGACGTGGGATCCGGACAAAGGCGACACGATCTGCGGGACGAGTCCGAGCGTGGAAGTCACGACGGATGAGAACGCGTGGTGCAGGTGGTCGCTTTCGGACAAGGATTACACGAATATGACCGCCCCGACGGACGGGGATTGTTCGGGAAGCGGCACGCAGACGCTGACATGCGACGTAACGGGCCTTTCTTCCGGAAACAACAATGTTTACATCTCATGCAAAGACACAGCCGGAAACGAGCAGTATTGGCACAATAATGAAAACATTAATTATTACGCGGACCTCGTGCCGCCGATTGGCTTGGCGAACTCCACGCCGACGGACGGAGAGACGAATGTCGACTTTAATCCGACGCTTAAGGTGACGGGCGCGGTGGATATGTCGGCGATTTCATTTTATTTTCAGATAGCAACTGACGCTTTGTTCACTGCGGATTTACAGCAGAGCGGATGGGTGAGCGGAACGGACGAGTGGACTGTTCCTGTGGCGTTGACAGCCGACACGGTTTATTACTGGAGGGCGAAGGCAAAAGACACTTGCGGAACGGAAGCTTCATACACCACCGCTTTCACTTTCAGGACGATACCTTTGACTCCGGTGATAACTTTTGTGAGCTTCAATCAGGCGACTGACGCGTCGGGGGAAGTGACGGTAACATACAATCTGACCGACTTGAACAACGACGCGGCGAGGCTCCTTATCGAGTATTCCTTAGACGGAACGACATGGTATCAGGCGAGGATAAAAGACCCTGCGAGCGCGGGAACGGTGGACAACACGGGGGTGAGCGCAGGGACATCTACGGGACAGATAACAGGAGTGGCGACGCCACAGGCTGGAGCGACGTTCGTGTGGTTGACGAAGAGCGTCGACAACGAGGGCGGAGCGTTTCTGCTTGAAGACGACACGATATATATGAGGGCGACGACGTTCGACGCGGCGCAGGGCGAAACAAGGGTTTCTTCCGCGTTCAAGGTGGACAACCAAGCTCCGAAGAACTACAACTGCGCGACGCCGCCTAACGGCACGACGGGCGTGTCTACTGATCCGACGATGACGGTCGCGGCGGCGACGGATATTTCAGGCATCGAATATTACATACAACTGGCGGAGGACGAGGGTATAACCACAGGCGTGCAAGTGAGCGGATGGCAGGCGGGACTTACATGGAATCCGGCCACCCTCACGCAGGGAGTAAGGTATTACTGGCATGTGAAAGCAAGAGACCAGTACGGCAATGAAAGCTCTTATTCGACGCCGACTTGGGACTTTTTGGTCGCCGAGGATGAGCCTGACACTTACGTGGTGTCGGCGGTTCAGACTTCAACGGACGGAACAGGAAAAGTGACTGTTACATTCGATATATCCGATCCGCAGAACGATATAAGCTCTATGTTGGTGCATTTCTCGGTGGACGGAGGAACGATATGGAGACAGGCATACATCGAATCGTCGTCGGTGGGAGTTGTAAATAACGCTGGAGTTAATACTGGAACATCGACTGGGCAGATAACGGGGATAGCGACGCCGCAGACGGGAGCCACATTTGTATGGCACACGCAGCACGCGAACAATGAAGGCGGAGCGTATCTTGGAGAAAGCACGGCTGTTTATGTGAGGATTACTCCGAAAGACGGAACTAACACGGGAGCGACGCGGTATTCGATGTTCTTCGCTGTGGATAACGTGGCCCCGATAAACTTGGCGCTTCAATATCCTGAGGATAGCGACACATACATCGGGGTGAACGTGACGCTTACGGCGCAGCCGCCGGTGGATATAAGCACTGTTTTGTATATGTTCCAAGTTGACGAGGCTGGGGCGGACTGGCTTGCTCCGGGATTGCAACAGAGCGGATGGGAGACGACTAACACTTGGACTGTGTCAAGTCAGCTAAATTACGCCGATGACTATGACTATCGGGTAAAAGCGAAAGACCAGTTCGGGAACGAGGGGGCGTATGTGGCCGTGCCGTGGAGATTTACGACGACGCCGGCGCCCGACGCGTCCGCATGGCCGTTTGACACGGACACTGATTACACGTACAACAGCGCGAAAATTTCGGTTGACACGGGAATGGCGAAACTAAGGCCGAACGCCAACCCGGACTGGATGAATGACGCATGGCTATATCGCAAAGTTGTCACCATTAACAACACGGCTAATCCGTTTTTATTGACGGATCAGCAGATTAAGGTCGAACTCAATAACGTGGTGTTCGATTTCAGCAAGGCCAAAGCGAATGGGGAAGACATCAGGTTTACCGCATCAGACGGAGTGACGCCGTTAAGTTATTGGATTAAACCGGATTACGACAGCGGAGCGCAAACGGGGACGATATGGGTGAAAGTTCCGACCGTGCCACAGAATTCGACGACTGACATATATATGTATTACGGCAACGCGGCGGCTCCGGACGCGTCGAGTCTGGCGGCAACAATGGACGCGAAAACGTTTACGGACGGCGCTACGGCATGGAATTATCTAGCCTCAAGCTCAAATGTCGACCTTGAGTACAATGACGACGATGTGATATTAGGCGCTCCGCTGGTGGTGGATGGCGCGGTTGTGACTCTCAACTGCGACGCAGGGTGTTATTACCCGTATATAAGGGTGATAAATGGAGGCGTAATCAAGACGACGGCTGCTATGAGCGGATTAAGGTTGTATGCCAAAGAGATATTCGTAGACGCCACATCAAAAATAGAAGCGAATGGCATGGGATATGCGGGAGGGGCGCAGAATACAGTCAGATATGTGGCTAATCATGGAGTAAGCCCCAGCGGAACACCCGGAACCGCGGGGGGGAACGGCGGATTTGGCACAGCCACTAACGACGAGGGGCCGGGAGGCGGAGGCGGAGCGCACGGCGGGTTGGGAGGTTCAGGCGGACAGGCCCGCAATGCAGGCACCATCGGAGCGGGCGGCGCAACGGCTTACGGAAATAGCTCGGACGAGACTTTGTTTTACGGAGCGGGAGGCGGAGCGGGAGGGAAATCTGCAGTTAGCGCCACAGCGACTCGAGGAGTAGGAGGAGCCGGAGGAGCCGGAGGGGGCATTGTTCTTCTCGACGCGGAAACCATAACTATACAAGGAACAGTCAGCGCCAACGGAGAAGGCGGCAAGCAGGGTAAGTGTTATAACGACGCAGACAGCGGAGGCGGAGGCGGAGGCGGAGCGGGAGGCACGGTTTTATTGCGCGGCCAGACTGTGACTGTGGCGGCAACAGGCTTGATAGCCGCGCGAGGCGGAGCCGGAGCTTTAAAGACGTATTACTCAGGCAGTGGAGGAGGCGGCGGCGGCGGGAGAGTCAAAGTATTGTGTCAGACTTGCGATGTAACCGGAACGCTCTCTGCGGCGGGCGGAGTCAACGGCGGAGTGTCAAACTCTAATCCTCAGTCAACAGCCGGAACAAACGGAACCACATACACCTCGCCGGGCGGTTTTTTCTACTCATATAATTTTGCAAGCGCGGCATCGGGAAATATCGTATCCGTCGACATTGATCCGTTTTTCATGGGCGGGACTTTCCAAGCGCAGAATACAACGCCTTCAGACCCGGCGGCAGGCTCGCTCGCGTTTAAGATACAAAAGGCGTCTGATTCGAGCGATTTATGCGGCATAGACGAAACACAAGCCGCCGCGGGTTATCCCACAAACGCATGCACTTTAGAAGATGTGGCCGTCAAACTGAGGGCGAACTTGGTTATGAACACCGCGCCCGGAACTCCGACGGTCAATAACTGGACGTACTCTTACTACACTAGAAACAGACCGGATTTGACAATTCCGGCCTCCGTAGGCGCGGAGGAAGCGTTCGTTTATTTTACGGACATGCCGACGGTGCAGCCAAACATGTTGAAGGGGCAGGTGTATGCGGAAGTAACATCTTTTGTGGCGACAATAAACGCGGGAACAGTCGAGTTCCAGATAAGCAACAACGGGGCAAACTGGTACTATCACAACGGAACAAGCTGGCAGCAGCAGACGGGAGGCGGCTATCCGCTTCAGACGAACACGGCGGCAGAAATCAACGCGAAGGTCAGCACGTTCGACAATGAAATAGGCGACGGCACGTTCTTTTTCAGGGCGTTCATGGTGTCGGACGGAGCGCAGAAATCGGAATTGGACAATGTCGACATAGTGTACTCGCTGCCCGCGAGGCCGATAATCACGAGTCTGGTTCCGGCAAGCGGGGTGGCGGGACAGGAGATAATAATCAACGGGTCTAGTTTCGGGTTGACGCAAGCCGCGTCGACGGTGATGTTCAACGGCGTTGCGGCGGGCACGGCAAACTTTTGGAGCGCCACTCAAATCAGGGTGAACGCTCCCGCGGGCGTTTCAACGGGGCATGTGGTGGTGACGGTTAGAAGCGTGCTTTCAGAACAGGTTCCCGCATCATTGTTCACAGTCAACGCGCCTTCGATATCGTCCGTCACGCCTTCTCAGGGATACGGGGGAGACGTTGTTCTGATAGAAGGCAATAATTTCGGGATGGTGAAAGGCTCTTCAACGGTTAAGTTCCATGACGGTGTCTCAGCGTCCTGTTCGTCGTGGAGCAATACGGCGCTGATATGCACTGTGCCTTCAGGGGCGGAGACGGGAGACATAGTCGTAACGACGTCAGGCGGCTCGGACACGGTGGCGTTCACGATAACGACGGACACGTCCATCTGGCCTTTCGAAGTTCCCGGAGACTACACGAAGTCCAGCGCGAACGTTTTAATTGAAAGCGGTTATGCGTTTCTAGCCACTGTCAACACGCCGACATGGCTTAACAGGAGTTGGACGAGCAGACATCCGTTGACTATCGGCAATTCAAGCGGAGTTGCTCAGGCTGATTTTCAAGTTCCGGTATATCTGACTGTGTCGAACTTCGATTTCGACGAGGCGGATCCGGACGGCGACGATATAAGATTTACAGCATCTGACGGGACGACGTTGATAAACAACTACTGGATACAGAGTTACGACAGCGTAGGGAAGACGGCCACGATTTGGGTGAAAGTTCCGAATATCCCGGTCGGAGGAACAACGATATACGTTTATTATGGCAACCCGTCCGCGGGAGCGTTGAGCAACAAGGCGAACACATTTATCGCCGACACTTTTACGGACGGCGTCGGAACATGGACGCAAACGGACGTCGTGTCTGACATAGACGTTACGACGGACACGGCGGACATAGAGTTTCAGGTTAACACCGTCCCGAGAACATGCGACGAAAACTGGGGAAGTTCATGCTACGGTTGCACTAACTTCAATAACGGTTGCACTTCTTGCGCGGCTCCATGCGTGTCTTGTCAACCCGGTTCAACTTCAAATTGTGTCGGTTCGGAAGCTATCGATTCCATAACGGTCAATCAGGGAACATTTTTGCTTCCCGCATCCACTGTCACTTTAACGCTAGAGTATCACACTTTCGGAACCAACAGGTTTACGTTAAATTATTTGCCGCCCGGCGGCGGATGGACGCAGTTTTATTGTTCAGGCTATATAGCGGCGGGAGACTATACATACACAAGCGCCAACTTCACTATTAACGACACACCCGGAATACATAGGTTTCGGGCCTCGATGAACTATAACCAAGGCTGTCTCGCATGCGCGACTAGTTATTGCGACACGGACGAAGTGGATATTTATGTTTACTATAAGTCTGGAGGATATTTCACATCGGACGCTATACCCGGATTTATGGGAGGGACTTCATTCACATCTCCTAACGCACAGCCGGCGGGAACTACTCTTACATATCAAATCATGAAAGCTGCGGATAACAACGAGCTTTGTTCGATCTCTCGGGCGGATGCGAACGGAGGGTATGCGATCCCGGCTGGGACAGACTGCGCAGATTATACGGGTTCTGTTTACATCAGGTCGGACATGGAGACGACAAGCGTCACTTCGTCGCCGGCCGTGAATTCGTGGACTTTGAACTATTACAGAAGAAAAGTCGCGGATGTTTCAGTGACGGGGTATGGCGCATTGCAGAACAGGGAGTATCCGACGGACAGTCCGACAGTTATAAATGACACCGGACTTAGTTTTGAAGAAATTATTTCTTTCACTGAGATATTGTACCCGAACACGGCTGATGTGACGTATCAGATAAGCAATGACGGTTCGAACTGGTATTATTACAACGGGTCTAACTGGGCCGCTGCGGCAGGGCAGGCGCAATCCAACGCCGGTTCCGTTTTGCAGGACAACATCATGACTTTCCACACCGATATCGGAATAGGGACGTTTTATTTCAAGGCGTATCTGAATTCCGACGGCTCGCAACAGTCCGGAGTTGACGGCATTAGCATCAACACCGCGCAGCTTACGTTTTCTCAGGTTTTGAATTTCGGCATTCAGACGGGACAGGGCGATAGATATGTTCAGATATATAACCCTTACAGCACGGACTATGATCTATCCGGACACGTGTTGGGGATAGGGCCGGGAACGGAATACACCATACCCGCCGGGGAGACTATTCCGTCTAAGGGCCATTACATAGTAGCCAAGAGCCAAGCCGAATTCATAAACAGATTCGGGTGCGACGCGGCATATGTGAATGAATGGACGAATCTCAGCATGGCATCCGCCGGGGACGAAGTTTACTTGAAAACCAACGCAGGAGCCGGCACATCGATAGACCTTGTCGTGTGGGGGGCTTACAACGGAGCCAATTTGCCTGAAGGGCAGTTTACAACTCCTCCGGGGACAGCGGCTCCGACGCATGCGGCAGGCAAATGCATAACAAGGCTTGTGGAAGGATACGAAGGGAACGAAAGAGACAGCGGCGCGGACGCAGACACATCGCCTGAAAATGAGGAAGACCTTGCGGCGACTTTCATGGTTGACGATCCTTCTCCGTTCTGCATGCCTCCGACTAATGGAACCATAGCGATAAACGACAGCGACGGATACACGAAGATAGCGAACCCGGTCATGACGCTTACTTGCGAGGACCCTGCAGGAGTCGATTGCAATACATCGGACTCGATAAGGATGGCATGCACGGAAGTTGCTCTTTCTTCGGCCGCATGGATTCCTTTTGAAAAGAAGTGCAACGAGTCGGGATATTCGTGTTCGTTCAATATATTGACCGGTCCCGGGTGCGCCGCAGGAGAAGGAACGAAGAACGTATATATTGAATTCAAAAACGACAGAGGCTATTCTCAGGCTACTCATCCTTCGGATTCCACGATATACGACATCACGCCGCCTGTGATATCGCAGGTTTTAGCTTATTCGGACAAGGAAACGTATTTGTGCGGAACAGATGGCGGATGCGCGACGCTTTCGCCGGTACTGGGGGGCACGGTTTATTACAACAACCTCGGCGGTCAGGGGAACGGGCAGAAAATGTATATCGAGCTTGTCTGGGACGATCTCGGAGGGGCCAAGTATGAATACAGAGGCCAATACGCGTTCGGAGGAAATCCGACATACGACGGAGCGACGGTAGGCCCGGACAGCAACGGCGCGGATGGATGGAAACAGTATTACAAAATCGATTCCGGCGAGACGGACGAAATAGGCATTAAGTTTACTGTTTACGACAAGGCCGGCAACTCATCGTTCGTAACGCTGGATTTCGTAATGGACAATGTGACTCCGACGATAACTTACAACTGGCCGTCGGCGGGCGGCAGAAGCAACTGGTACAAGGACAACCCGGGCAACGTCATCAATATAGATTTCGGATGGGTCAATAAGTGCCCGCTGTACAGCGCGAAGTATAGGGTGGAATCCGGAGCTTGGGTTGATATATATGCGCCCGCGTACTCGGTGACGGATTACACGAGCAACTGGGGTCTAGTCTGGAACGACGTGCCTGAAGGTTCTAATAAGGTAGATATCCAAGCTATGGACGGGTGCGGAAACACGATTACTCACACATACATCGAAAACACCACCGGCTTCATCTTTAGGAAAGACATCACGCCGCCGACAATAACTGCGATATCGATGATTTCAGACGCGGACGATTACTTCTACGGCACGACGGACGGATTGGATTGCACAAACATCGCGGCGTATCCGGGCGTGACTTGCACGGCGTGGTTCAACAGCGTGGCGGGCGAGGGCGGCGGTCAGAATCTGGACATAGAGGTGACGTGGTCGGATACGGCCTCGCAGAACAGAGCGCAGGGTTCGGTGGCGTTCGGCTCCAATCCCGGGCCCGACTATTTCGGGCCGCCGTGGAATATCTATTACACCGTTCCCAACGGGGCGGTCGACCAGTTGTCGAAGGAATTCAGCGTCTATGACGAACCGGGCAACAAATCAGCCGTAAAGGTTGATTTCAAGGTGGACAATGTTAAACCGACTATCACAATAAACAGTCCGGCGGCAAGTTCATGGCACAGCGCTGACTTCGATGTTGACGTGACGAATGCGGACGCCGCCCCAAGTTCGGGGTTGGTGGCTTGTTATTACCGAGTGCTTAGCGATACGGTCGAGACTGTCGCATGGACGTCGTATTCCTGCGTTGGAGATCCTCCGACCATCACGGTAGGGGCGGGCAACAATTGCGATGTCGAAGGGGCGGACATCTGCGAGATTCAGTTGTACAGCAAAGACAGGGTGAACACGAGTCTGACGGTTTCGCGAGTGTTCTCAATTGACTGGCAGTCGCCGACAATCACGATAAACTCGCCCGCCGCAAGCTCTTGGCATGGGCCGGATTTCGTTGTGGATGTGACAAATGCCGACCCAGGAACCGGGTCGGGCTTGGATGTTTGCGAATACATGGTAGAGAGCGACGGAGTGGAGACGCTGGGTTGGACTGTTTACGCTTGCGCGACGGATCCCACTCTTACGGTGGGAGCGGCCGATTTGTGCGATGTCGAAGGCGCTGACAAATGCGAGATATTCTTTAAGTCATCAGATATTGCAGGAAACGCGTCTGGCGTGGCGTCAAGAGTGTTTTCTATCGACTGGCAGAATCCGACGGTGACTATCAACGCTCCGGCAGCAAGTTCGTGGCAAGGGCCGGATTTTGCTTTGGATGTGACTAACGCTGACACCGGATCAGGCGTGGATGTTTGCGAATACCGTGTAGTAAGCGACAGTGTCGAAACGCTTGCGTGGACTGTTTACGCTTGCGCCACGGATCCTACGATCACAGTAGGAGTCGGGAATGACTGCGATGTCGAAGGGGCTGACAAGTGCGAAGTGTCCGTAAGAGTGACTGACGTTGCGGGCAACGGGCCTGTGAGCGCGTCGCGGTTGTTCGGCATAGACTGGGCGAACCCGACGGTGACGATCAACGCGCCCGCCGCAAGTTCATGGCAAGGAGTGGATTTCACGTTTGATGTTACTAACGCTGACACGGGTTCAGGAGTAGGCGTATGCGAATACATGGTCGAGAGCGATGGGATAGAAACGCTTGCGTGGACGGTGTATGGATGCGGCACGGACCCGACGATAACTGTTGGAGCCGGAGATGACTGCGACGTAGAGGGCGCTGACAAGTGCGAAGTGTCCGTAAGAGTGACG
>Ga0116149_1001155_pt1 | contig 32851 bp, 25 predicted proteins | sample AD_UKC057_MetaG_FD_89787 | JGI IMG/M metagenome (GOLD analysis project Ga0116149, IMG submission 89787) | Active sludge microbial communities of municipal wastewater-treating anaerobic digesters from USA - AD_UKC057_MetaG | ecosystem: Engineered > Bioreactor > Anaerobic > Digestate | place: USA...
TGGGAGCAACGGGGAGAAAGAGGTTTTTGGCGGTTCCGGCGGAGACAAAGAAGTTGATAAAAATGAGGAAGGGAATAGTGAAAATAAAATTGAAACGGAAAGCAAAACCCTTTTTTACTTTCCGGGATGCTCAAAAACAGGTATTCCGCAGACCTACGAAGTAGAGTTTGACACTCCTTATATCGATTCGGACTATTTGTTTGTTAAATTGAGGGATATTTTACCCGAAGACATAGAAAGTATAAAAATAATTAACGGATATGAAATTATTAATCCCGTATATTTTGTATCTAAAGACGGATACGGCGTTCTGGATTCCCAAGAAATAACGACCTCTCCAAATACGCCTATTGTGAACTACATTTTTGGAGATTCCTACGATTTTTCATTTGACATGGTTTTGGATGAAGAAGGAAAATTTGACATGTCAAAGCCGATAAACGAGCTGGTTAAGGAAGGGGAATTAAAAGACAGGTTTTTTATATGGTCTACAAAGAAGTATCTTCCGGTTAGACTTCCGTAATTCCCGGGCTCAGCCCGGAACGGGCTGAGCCCTCAAGAGTGTAGTAGAATATAAACATGCAGACAGAAGAAAAATCAGGAAGCTTTTTTTACATAGTTCTCGCGTCCTTTTTCCTTTTCCTTTCCTCCTGGATTTTTGTTTACACAACAGGGATAAACAAACTGGCAGTTCAGTCCGAAGACACAGTTCCGGCAATGTTTCTTCCTGTGGCCATAATAAAAGAAAAAACTCTATATCTTAATTCCTACGTGGATATGATGATGGAGAGATATCCACATCCTGACGACAAAAACGGTGTTCGCGGCTTAACTCCCTTTTACTTAAAGAAAATAGGAAACAACTATGCTTCGGCTTTTCCTATAATTACGCCTCTTGTTTCGCTTCCGGTGTACTTTTTGCCCATTAAGCTCGGGATGGAGATAACATGGGAAAATCTCATAATTCTTTCAAAAATATCTGCCGCCCTTATTATGTCCCTTTCGGGAGGATTCTTTTATCTTCTGCTAAAAAAACAGTTTTCCTTAGACGAAGAAAAATCCGTCAAAATTACCATGATTTATCTTTTCGGAAGCGTAAACTTTGCTATGCTGTCGCAATCTATGTGGCAACATGGGACATTACAGCTGTTTTCCATTCTCGGACTCTACTTTATGCTGGATTTTCTAAAAAGTTCAAATTTTAAGCCTTTTAGCGCCTTCTTGGGGGGTTTATTCTACGGGTTGGCCGTACTTTCAAGACCGACCGCGGGCCTCGCGCTTCTTTTCATTCTCCTGTATATGCTATTCAAAATCCGCTACATAAAGCCATTTCTAAAAGCAATGATTCCCGTAGCGCTTGGTCTTCTTCTAAATGTAGCCTTTTTTCTTTGGTATAACAACAAATATTATATCGGTATACAGAATCAGGGTTACGCCTCACAACTTTTTGGGAGCTGGATTTCTTCCTTTCCCGAAGGCTTTTTAGGTGTCTGGTTTTCTCCGAGCAAGGGAATTTTAGTCTATTCGCCGATTTTCATTCTTTCATTTTTCGGATTCTTTATTGCGATGAAAAAGGGCTGGAAAGAAAACTCCCTGTTTCTGACCTTTTTCCTGATTGTTATTTTTCATACTCTGATAATAAGCTTTTGGAAACATTGGTATGGAGGATATTCTTTCGGGTACAGAATGAGTTCCGATATTATTCCGTATCTTACTTTGCTTTTGGTGCCTTTTGCGGAGTCCGTTTGGTATGAAAAAACCCGCTTTTTGTTTACGTTTTTAGCGGTTATTTCGGTTTTAACCCAAGTGTTCGGAATAATATTTTTTGATGGAATATGGCATGCGGCTTACGATACCGGTTTTAAAGATACTTCGTGGCTTTGGTCAATTAAAAATTCGGAGTTTATGTTTAATATAAGAAGAATAATGGTGAAGTTTAATTTGCTTGATAGGGCTTGCCCGACGTGCACTCCGGGCTCAGCCCGTCCCGGGCTGAGCCCGGGGCCCGTCCCGGAAAAATTATGAAAATTATCTGTCTATCCAATCAGCTGTGGGATTTTCCGCTCTGGACTAACAAAAAACATGTTATGAGCAGGCTCCCAAATCTGGGTCATGAGGTTTTATTTGTAGATCCGCCCATAAATGTCGGAAGGGTCTTTTTCAGGTATTTATCCAAAGGAAAGTGGCCTTTAAGCCGTATTATTACGCAGACAAAAAAGACGGAGGAAAATGTAACGGTTTTTTCGCCTCTTAATTTTCCTCCTTTTAAAAAAGATTATTCCGTGAAACATGCTAAGAGAATAAATATGTTAGCGCAGGAAGTTTTTGGCAACTCCGCAGGGAAAAATAAAACGAAGCAAAAAGAATCCTTACAGCCAAAACCCGGGCAATCGGATGAAAAAACTATTCTTTGGGTTTACCACGTTGAACTGGAGGGTTTAGAAAATTATTTAAAATATATTAAGCACGATTTTCTTATTTACGATTGTGTGGACAACTATGAAGCTTTTCCAAAATATGATACTCCGGAAAAGAAAAAGCGTATCGCTGATCAGGAAAAACTTTTGGCTTCAAGAGCGAATATAGTTTTTGCCACTACGCCCGGGCTTGTTGAGAAATTGGGAAAGTATAATCCGAAAACATATTTCACCCCGAACGTCGGTGATTTCAATAGATTTTTTGACATAAAAAACAAAGGTTTTGAAGTTCCCGAAGATTTAAAAAACATTTCCCACCCGATTGTCGGATATACAGGTGCTATAGATGAATATAAATTTGATAAAAAGCTTCTTAGGAAAATTGCCGAAGATTATCCTTCATATTCGTTTGTGGTAATCGGCCCGCTGGCTTTAAAAGACAGAGAATCCACAAAAGAAGCTTTAGGTTTCGGGGATCTGAAAAATGTTTTTTTCCTCGGGAGCAAAGATTTCACTGAAATTCCCAAATATGTCGCCTTTTTTGATGTCATGATAATTCCTTACCAGCTGAATGATTATACTGTCGGCGGTTGTTTTCCGGTGAAATTTTTTGAACCTTTGGCGGCGGGAATTCCGCTTGTGGTTACCGACCTTCCTTCGTATTATCCATTTTCTGATGTCTGCTATATTTCCAAAAATGAAAATGAATTTTCAAATAATATCAGAAGAGCTTTAGAGGAGGATTCTCCTGAAAAAGCAAAACAAAGACAGGAATCCGCCAGAAAAAATACGTGGGAAGGAAAAATTTCCGCAATGCTCGGTTTTATAAATGAAAATATAAAATGAAAATTCTTTATGTTTTGAATTCATCAAAATACGGAGGAATGGAAACTCATGTTCTTGATCTTGTAAGGGAGATGAAAAAAAGAGGTCATGATGTTTTCGTTTGGTGTCCTAAAGGAGAGATGTTTGGAAAATATGAAAATGACGGAGCTTTGGTTACGGAGGCATACATAAGAAAGGATGTGGATTTGGAGTTTATTAAAAATCTTAGAAAATTTGTGAATGAAAACGAAATTGATATTGTTCACGCCCATGAATTAAAAGCGGTTTGCAATTCTCTTTTAGCCTGCAGGAAAAGCAAGGTAAAAGCGGTTATCACCCATACTCATACCCCCATATCCGAATGGCAGATAAATTCTTTGAAAAAGTTTTTTGATGTAAAAATATATTCTTATTTGGTAAACAAATATTCCGATGCCGAAATAGCCCTGACCGAATCAAAGAAAAAAGTGAAAATAAAAGAGGGAATAAGCGAGGAGAAATTAGTAGTAATTCCCAACGGTCTGGATATGTCCGGATTTGAAATTTCGGATGAAAAAAGAGCGGAGTATAAAAAAGAAATAAAGAGCAGATTTAACATTCCCGAAGATGCTTTTATTTTTGGAAACATGGGAAGGATTACGAGAGAAAAGGGACACGAGATATTAGTAAAAGCGTTTGCGTATTTTCTTAATTTTGAAATTTCGAATGAGAAAGGTAATTGGAAAGGTAAGGAGAATTTCTATCTTCTTATCGCCGGCGGGGGAGCCCTGGAGGATGAAATCCGCTTTTTAGCTAAAAAATTCGGGGTAGAAAAAAATGTTGTAATTACCGGAAGATTTGAAGACAGCGAAAAAATAAAATACCTTTCGGCTTTTGATATTTTTGTTTTTCCAACACTGGCTGAGGGGTTTGGAATAGTTCTGACGGAATCATTGAGTATGGAAATCCCTACGATTTGCTCCGATTTGGAAGTTTTAAAAGAAGTCGGGGACGGTTTTGTTTCATTTTTCAAAACAGGAGATGAAAAAGAATTGGCGGACAAAATGCTAAATGAGTACAATAAAAGCAGAGGAAACGATAGATTTTTTGTTTCCGGCGCTAAAGAGTATGTAAGGGAGAATTATTCAATGGAGAAGTTTGCGGAAAGTTACGAATCTTTGTACGTAAAGCTTTTGGAGAAAAAAAGATGAAAGTATTAATGCTGGGAAGAATAGGTTTATTAGATGCCCGCGGCGGGGACAGAATTCAGGTTGAAAATACCGCCGCAGAGTTGAGAAAGCTTGGGGTTGAAGTTGATATCAGAACGGATATGAAATTTAAACCGTGGGAGTACGATCTTATTCATGTCTTTCAGCTTGACTGGGTTCCTGAAACATATTTCTACGCTAAAAAGGCCAAAAAATTCAAAGTTCCGTTGGTTTTATCACCGATTCATCACGATGTAAGAGAGGTTAAAAAATTTGACGATGAATTCGCATTTGATTTCAGAAGAATTTCAAAGTTTTTGTTTCGGGACCAGTTTAGGAGGGATACGTTCAAAAATTTGTACAGATGCATATTTGAGCCTCGCATGATAAAACCGACTATTTACAGCGTTTTCCATGGATTTAAGAGAATGCAGAAAGAAACCTTGGAGATGGCAGATGCAGTTTTAGTTCAGACCGTTAAAGAAGCAGAGGATTTAAAAAGAACCTTCGGAGTTGATTTTGAATGGTATAAAATTTTGAACGGGGTGGGAAAAGCTTTTATTGACCCCAAACCTTTTAAAAATCCCTTTGATTTTGAAAATTATATTATGTGTGTGGGCAGAATAGAGCCGAGAAAAAATCAGCTAAACATAATAAAAGCCGTGGAAAAGTTCAGAGAAGAAAGCGGGGAAGATGTAAAATTGGTTTTGATAGGAAAGGAAAGTCCTACTAAACATTTTGAGTACAACTTTTTGATAAACAAACTTTTGAAAAAGCATAAATGGATTTACAGAATTGACAACAACATAAATTATGCCGATCTTCCTTCTTATTATCATTTTGCTAAAGTATGTGTTTCGGCCAGCTGGTTTGAAACAACAGGTCTTACCAGTTTAGAAGCTTTATTCTGCGGGGCAAACACTGTAGCGTCGGGTTTAAGAGCCAAAGAATATTTAGGCGGATACGCTTCTTTTTGTGAACCCGATAATGTAGATTCAATTAAAGAGGCCATAAAAAGGGAGTATTATTCTCCAAGGCCTGTTTTAGATGAAAAAGTCCGTGAGGAATACACATGGAAAAATGCAGCCGAAAAAACTTTGGATGTTTACAAAGAGGTGCTGATGAGAAAATCTGATAATGTACTGTCGGGGAAAAACAAGTCCGGAAAATCTGATTCGGAAAAACCGAGTCGGAAAAAGAAAGTTTTAATTAGAAATAATTACCGAATATGAATTATCTTATTCCGATTATTTTAATATTTTTAGCTTCTTATTTTTTGATTTATAGAAATTTCAAATTGTCCATTTATGTTCTGATTGTGTTATCGGTTCTTCTTCATAAAGAGCTTTTCAGTTTTTACAGGTGGGATTTGATGCCCATACGAATATTTATGTTAGCTCTTTTATGCTCGGGAATAACCAAAGTTTATCTTTACATGTCTAAAAACGGGGGCATCAAATCCCTGCTTCCCTTTTTAAAAGATCCGTTTATAGCGGTAATTCTTCTGGTTTGGCTTACTAGAGGACTTTCAATTATTTTTTCAAAAAATCTTCAGGCAAGCTTGCTGCTTTTCGGATTTCTGACCACCGTCGTTGCTTTGGGAATTTATCTTTATCTTACATTCCGGGAAGACCCTTCCGGACTTTTGAAATATCTTAAGTTTCTGACAATAATAGCTTTTGCCCTCTCGCTTTTTGGCTTTTTTCAGCTTTTTTATTTTTACAAAGCGGGAAATATTATCGGCTCTTTGTGGCCTGTTCCGGGAAAAGTTCCTCGGGTAGGTTCCCTTTTTTGGGATGTAAATCACTACGGGGCTTTTCTGGCGGCTCTTCTGCCCGTTATTTTCTATTTCTTGATTTCGGAAAAAGGCGTTAAACATAAGATTTTAAATATTTTTATGCTTCTTACCTGTCTTTCATCTTTATTTTTAACAAATTCCCGAACTGCGTGGATGATTGCCGGTTTTTCCTTTTTATTTTTCACTACTATAGTTTTGATAAGAAAGTTCGGTGCGAGAGGAATTTTATATGTTATTGCGGCTCTGGTTTTAATTTCCGCACCTCTCGTTGTTGAGTATAGTGATAAAAAAAGCAATTTTAGAAAATATGTGCGGGATGCTTTTAATTACAGATTGGATTCGTTTGATTCCCACTTTATGCTTTTAAACGGAGCTTACCAGATTTTTGAAAAATATCCTTATTTAGGTGGAGGATACGGTTCTTTTTTTGAACATTTCAGCAAAACGGAAATAGCCCCCACGTTTTTTTCCCGTGATACTGCGGCTCTTACTAACAGAGTTCCCGCTCATACAATATGGGGAGAATCATTGGCGGAAACGGGTGTTATCGGCTCTGTTCCTCTTTTCACCTTTTACCTATTCGCTTTGTTTGCCCCTCTTTATGTTTTTTTTACAGAGAAAGATAAAAGTAAAAGGTTGATGGGTGGAGTTTTGGCATCGGTAATTTTCGGCTGGTATGTGGCCGGAATTTTCTACTCTTACAATTCGGAATTTTTCTGGATTTTGGTTTTTTCTTATTTTGTTTGGGCGGTAGGTATAATCGGGAAAGATTGGTTTGAAAAAGTATTTTCCCATTTTTTTACCGACGGAAAAATTTTGTTCTCCTTAATTGCTGTTTTAGCGTTTCTTTTGGTATTTGTCGGATTGGGAAAAAATCATCTTATTCCTTGGGATGAAGCAATTTACGCAAAGGTGGCAAAAAACATGGTAGTCAGCAATGATTATCTTGTTCCCCATTGGGATAGTTTATCCAAAGGATGGTTTGAGAAACCCCCTTTGTATATGTGGATGACAGCTGGGTTTATGAAAATAATAGGATTTAATTCGTGGGCTGCCAGACTTCCAAGCGCCATATTCGGTTTCCTTACTATATTGCTGGTTTATATGATGGGAAAGAAATTTTTTAGTAAAACATCTGCTTTTATCTCGTCTTTAGCGCTCATGACCACTGTTCACTTTTTGTATTACTCCCGCGCTTCAATGCTTGATGTCACAACTACATTTTTTATCACGTTGTCTTTGTATTTTTACTGGCAGGCAAAAAGTTCCGAAAAAAATCGTTTCTATATTTTGTCAGGTCTATCCATAGGTTTGGCCGTGATGACCAAAGGTGTTGTCGGGCTTCTTCCTTTTTTAGTAATAGCTCTCTATGAGATTTATCTTTTTATTTTTTACAAACAGAAATTTTCCGGAAAACTTATTCTTAGATATTTTTTCATAATTCTCCCTGCTTTTTTAATAGTGTTTCCGTGGCACTATTTTATGTTTAAGACATTTGGAAAATCTTTTGTTGATAAATATTTTCTTTACCATGTGTGGGACAGAGCCACTTCCGTAATAGAGGATAAAGGAAACCCGTTCTTTTGGTATCTTGTGGTTATGAAAGTGAGTATGAGAATCTGGTTTGTGGCTTTGCTTGGGGCTTTTCCTTACTCTGTTTTTAAAGCTTTCAAAAAAGACAAAAAATTTGTATTTTTAACAATCTGGGCGGTAAGTATATTTTTATTTTTCTCAGTAGCCAAATCAAAACTGGTTTGGTACATAATTCCCGTTTATCCCGCGGTTTGTCTGATGGTGGGAAATTTTGCCGAAAAATGTCTGGAGTTTGTTATGAAAAAGGTGAAAAAACTGAACAGTTGGTCGTTTAAGTTTGCCGCCGTTTATATTCTTGTTATATTCTCTTTGTTCTATCTTTTTCTGAATAGGGAGATGGTTTATACATCGGATTTAAACGGACCTCAGGCGTCTTTGCTGGAATTAAAAGATGAAGTTTTTGGTACGGAGAAGAACGTTTACCTATCCGGAATGGAAATTCCTACGGCTCTTTTTTACACCGATGGGCCGTTTGAAGTAATTGATTTTGATGCTTCCGATCCGAAAAGAGTACCTGATGTTTCCGAAGATGAACCTTTGATAATAATAAGTAAAAAAGGAAGATACAGCGAAAATGTGGCCGGTTACAGCGGAAAATCCAAAGTAGTGAAGGAAGATGATCCGTGGGTTTTGTGGTATGTTCCCGCTGAGTCGGAGACCGCTAAATCGGTTCAAAGTCCGGTATCAGGTGTCCCGGATTTGCCACAGAAGTAGGTTTGAACTTTTGAATAATTTTCCTAAATTAATTTGGTCTAATCTAATTAGATAAAGTTTTAGTTTGATTCGTTCTGACGAAAATTATCGTAGCTGCCACGGCTGCCACAGCAGATATTAAACTTGCCAGCGATAAACCTTCCAGCGACAAAATCGGAACCAATATGTACGATAAAATTAGAAATAGCGCCAGTTTTCCAACATTTATATACATGATATATTTTGTAACTTCCTCTATAAAAAAGTAGTGTTCCATAAAAGTGTGAATTGAAGTAAAAGCGCTCGCGAATATTAAAAGTCCCAAAAGCGGTAAAGACCCCGCAAACTTATCTCCGAAGAATCTCGCGACAAATATTCTCGCAATAATGGTGCCAAAAAACGCCAAAACTATAATAAGGGCTGATATTATGAAAACTTCTCTAAAATCAAATTTTTCCTTCCTTTTTTTGGCGTAAGCGTTTTTTGGCAGAAGAACGGTAAAAATAGATATTGAGCCTAAAAGCATAATATTGGCAATTTTTTCAGCTATTGAGAAAATACCGACATTTGAAAAGTCTTTGGATATTTTTGCAATTGAGTTTGCTATTGAAGGCCACCCCTCGTATATGAGAAGAGAAATTCCTGCGGGAGTACATTTTGCCAGGTATTTTTTTATTTCCGAAAAATCGGGTTTGAATTTTTTGTATTCTTCCGGAAGAAAAAGTATCAGCGCTATGTCGGAAAAAACCGAAAGAGAGAATACCATGAAGGCCTGCTCCAGGTTTAATTTTGTTAACCCTGAAAGCATTAAGAATGCAAATACTCCTTTGATTAACGCCGGCAATGTATTTAATAAAACCAAATGGACAAATTTTTCGTTTTTCTGAAAAAAAGCATTTAAAGTATAGTTTATGGCGTAAGCAACAAGCCCAAGTACGAAGTACAGAATTATTTTTTCCGTGTTGAGTTTTAAAATTACCAGGAGAATGAGCGATATAGGAATTGAAACCGTCAGAAGCAGTAATTTTTGCGTATAAAATTTGTTTGTGAGAGATTTATCTTCTGTAGATATTGATTCCGCAACATAAACCGAGTTGGTTCCGAAGTCTATTATTTTTGAAACAGCCACTAAAAGTGTGGTTACAAGAGCATATTTTCCAAATGACTCGAGGTCCAGTGTTTTCGCCGCCGCTGAAAGAAAGGCAAAACCAAGAACGGCGTTGAGCACATTTCCGAATCCTACAAGAAGTATTTTCTTAAATGATTTTTTCACTATGTATATGTTAGCAGATTGAAGCCTTTTCGGATGATTGTTATAATCTTGGAGCTTACATGAATCAAAAGAAACTCTCATTTATTATCGTAAATTACGCGACCAAAGGTTTAATAGAAAAGAACATAACCAACCTATTGGATTCGTGGAATAACTGCGAAGTGATATTTGTGGATAATGATTCTCCCGATGGCTCTGCGGATTATGTAGAAGAAAGGTTCGGAAAAGATAGTCGTGTGATTTTGATAAGAAGCCAAAACAACGGATTATCGGCAGGATATAACTTAGGTTTAAAACGCGCTTCCGGAGATTATTATGTTTACTTAGGAACCGATGCCTTCCCGACAAAAGAAGCTTTGCAGGAGCTTGTAAAATTTATGGATGAAAATCCCGATGTCGGTATTGCTACTCCCAAGCTTTTTACCCGCGATGGAAAAATAGATTTGGACGCACACAGAGGTTTCCCGACTCCATGGGCTTCAATAACTCATTTTTTATATCTTGATAGGTTATTTCCGAAATCAAAAGTTTTTAATCAGTATACAAAAGGGTATGAGAACTTTGATTCGGTTCATGAAATAGATGTTTGTATATCGCACTTTATGTTTGTAAGACCCGATGTACACAAAAAAATAGGAGAATGGGATGAGGATTACTTTCTCTACGGTGAAGACATTGATTTTTGCTACAGGGCAAAAAAGGCCGGTTTCAAAATAATGTATTTGGGAAATGTTGCTGTTCTTCATTACAAAGGAGCTTCGGTTGGGAGAGATACGGCAAAAGATATTGAAAATGCTATGAACACTGATTTTAAGAAGATATCTTTTAAAGGCCAGGTTTTTGACGAAAAATCTGCTGAAAAATCAAATACAAAAGAATGGATGAAAATGAAAATTTCAAAGGAATCAACTTCGGCGATGAAAACTTTTTATTTGAAACATATGGCTGAAAACTATCCCTTTTATGTAAATTGGTTTGTTTTAGGAGGAATATGGTTAAACCAGCAATTGAGATGCCTGAAGGTAAAATTAAGAAATTTTCTTTGAAGAAAGATTGAGATTAAATGAGTGACAAAGATGAAAATCAGAGAGAAAAATTTAAGAGAATCGGGATTGATGCGAGATTTTACGGGAAAGCCGGTCCGGGCCGATACACAAAAAACATCATAAAACACCTTGAAAAAATAGATAAGACAAACAGATATTTTATTCTTTTGAGAAAAGATAATTTCGAACAATATATCCCGCAAAATCCCAATTTTCAGAAAGTTTTGGCGGATTATCCCTGGTATTCATGGTCCGAGCAAACTTCCTTTCTTTTTAAAGTTCTTAGTCTGCATCTGGATCTTTTCTATGTTCCGCACTTTAACATTCCGGTTTTGTACCCGGGAAAAATAGTTACCGCAATCCCCGATATGATTATGCATACTTTTAGCACGGAACAAGGGACAACACTTTGGAAACCATACTTCAGATTCAAAAAATTAATTTATAGATTGGTTTTCAGATGGTCGGTGGCAAGATCCTATAAAGTTATAGTTCCGACCAGAGAAGTTTTTAACGAATTTAAATCTGTCTACCCAAATATTCCCAACGAAAAGTTTGTTATCGCTACGGAAGGGATAGACCCTGATCTTATGAGTATCGAAGTTGAGGATACGGAAAAGGTATTGGAAAAGTACGGAATAAAAAAGCCGTTTTTATTGTATTTAAGCAGTATGTATGAGCACAAAAATGTCCCCCGGCTTTTGGAAGCTTTTAAAATTCTTGTTGAAAAATATGATTTTGACGGAAATTTAGTTTTAGTTGGAAAAAAAGATAAATTCTCCGAGCGCATACAGAATTTAATCGGAGAAATGCACTTGGAGGAAAGAGTACTGATGCCCGGAATGAGCGGATTTGTTTCGGATGAGGAAACGGTTGCTTTGAGGAAAGAAGCTGAATTGTACGTTTTTCCTGCTTTAAAAGAAGGTTTTAGTTTAACTCCTCTTGAAGCTCAGTATTTCGGACTTCCATGCGTTATTTCCGATATTCCCTGCCACAAAGAAGTTTACGGAGATTCGGTTTTATATTTTAATCCTTATGATGTTGAGGATATTGCCGCAAAAATTATCCGTGTTTTGCACGATGACGACCTGCGGGAAGAATTGGTAAAAAGAGGGTACGAGAGAACGAAAGTTTATAGCTGGAATAATACTGCGGAAAAAACTTTGGATGTTTTTAATCAGGCGCTGGGTGTGAAAATGTCCGCAAAATAATTTCTATTTTTCCTTCAAAGTTTTGGCCAATATCTCCAAAGTTTTTTCCGCTGTGTTTCTCCACGAAAAAATCTTAGATCTTTCCATGAATTCTTCTTTGTCAAAAGATTTTGTCATTATTTCAAAAATTCCGTCTTTTATATTTTCAATATTATGCGGGTCAACATATATCGGAAGATAATCTCCTATTTCTCTATGAGCCGGTATGTTAGAAACGACACCCGGTATCCCGCATGCCATTGATTCCAGCAAAGGAAGACCAAATCCCTCTTCAAAGGAGACATTTATATACCCTCTTGCTCCCGAATATAACACCGGTAAATCTTCCTCCGGAACTCTGCCTAAAAATTTTACATTTTCTTCAATCCCGTACTTTTGTGGTGCCTTCAAAGATTCTTCGCAGTCCCAGCCTTTTTTTCCGACAATCAGCAAAAGTGTGTTTTTCATGTTTTTGTTCTCGTTTATGAACTGACCGAACGCTCTTACCATACCCGGTATGTTTTTCCTCGGTTGTATAGTTGAGACAAAAATAAGATACGGATTTTCTTCTATTCCATATTTTTTTCTGATTTTATCTATTTCTGCTTTGTCTCTCGGACAAAATTCTTCTGATACTCCTTCATAAACTACTTCAATTTTTTCATCTTTTGCCCCCCATCTTTTTTTTAGTATTTCTTCTTTTGTGGCAAAACTGGGTGCGATTATTTTGTCGGAATTTTTTACCGCGTATTTAATCGGTCTTTCGATGAAAAATCTGTTCAGCGGATTTTTATATCCCGGAGCATATTTATATTCCAATCCGTGAACCATTACTGCATATTTTGTTTTTTTATTTCTTATCATCGGTATCGTGTGTATCGCAGTAAAAAAAACATCAACCGGATTTTTTATCAGTTCTCTTGTCAGTCCGTATTGCGTCCAGAACTTTTTGCAATTTATAACTCTGAAGTGAAAGTTTTTATTATTTTGTGTAATTTTATCCACGAAACTTTTCTCGGGCTCTTTTGTGGTGTATATAAAGTATTCGTTTTCCTTATCAATTTCAGCCAGGTTTTTAAAAAGGTTTATTGTGAATATTTCCGGTCCCGCGGGGTTTTCGTCCAAAATTTTCTGACCGTTCAATCCTATTTTCATCTTAGGGATATTATATAGGTATAATGTAAGTAAATGAAATTGGCTATAGTTTGTGATGACTTAATTCAAAAAGGCGGTGCGGAGAAAGTTGTGGAGGAATTTTCCGATATGTTTCCCGATTCCCCGATATATACAAGTGTTGCTTCTAAAGAATGGCAGTCAAAGTTTAAAAAGAAAAATCGGGTTGTGAAAACTTCTTTTCTTCAGAAGTTTCCCTTTTCGGTAAGATTGAACAGATATTATTCTCCGTTTCTTCTTCACGCGCTTGCTTTTCAGAGTTTTGATTTTTCGGATTTTGACGTTGTTTTATCATCTTCTTCCAGATTTGCTCATTTTGTTTTGACGAAGCCAGATACAAAACATTTTTGTTATATGCACTCTCCCGGAAGGATGTTTTGGGAACCTTTTGATTATTTTGAGAATGAAAATTTCGGTGCTTTAAGACCTTTTAAGCCTCTTTCGGGGAAGTTTTTAAGATCTTCTCTTTCGTATCTGCGCATGATAGATTTCGAAGCTTCCAAAAAAGTAGATTTTTTTATTGCAAATTCCAAAGTGTCTCAGGCGCGAATTAAAAAATATTACGGGAGAGATTCGCAGATAATACATCCTTTTATTGATTATGGAAAATTTGAAAAAGTGGAGCCGGAAGAAGGAAAATATTTTTTGGTTCTGACCCGTCTGGTTTCCTGGAAAAGGGTGGATGTTGCCATTAAAGCCTGTAAAGATCTTGGGTTTAAATTAAAAATAATCGGAGTCGGGCCGGACCTGGGGAGGTTAAAGTCAATTTCTAATTCTTCTGTAGATTTCTTGGGATATGTGAGTGAAGATAGAAAAATTGAAGAAATAAGAAAGTGCAAGGCGTTGATAGTTACCCAAAAAGAAGATTTTGGAATTGTTCCTCTTGAAGCTATGGCCTGCGGAAAGCCTGTTGTAGCTTTAGGGAAAGGAGGAGTTTTAGAAACCGTCGTTCCGGGGAAAACGGGAGAGTTTTTTGAAGAGCAAAATTTTCTTTCCTTGGAAAATGTGCTAAAGAATTTTGATCCCTTCGGTTATTCTACGAAGGATTGCAAAGAGCAGGCAAGGAAGTTTGACAGAAAAATTTTTGATATGGAAATTAAAAAGGCAATTAATGTATAATGAACTTCAACCTAAGCCCGAGTTATGATTTACAAAAAATACATAAAAAGGATTGTTGACATATTCGGATCGATACTCGGGATTATTTTATTTTCTCCGATAATGCTCCTTGCTTCTATTTGGATAAAGATAGTTTCTCCCGACGGTCCTATTCTCGCCGATATTCCGAACAGAGTAGGGAAAGGCAGGAAACCTTTTAGATTTTACAAGTTCAGATCAATGTATCCCAATGCGCACGAATTATTAAAAAAAGATCCCAAGCTTTATGAAAAATATGTAAAAAACAATTATAAATTAAGTTCCGATGAGGACCCGCGGCTGATAAAAGGCGGAAAGTTTTTAAGAAAATCAAGCATTGATGAAATTCCACAATTTTTTAATGTTTTAAAGGGGGAAATGAGTATAGTAGGTCCGAGGGCATATTATTTTGATGAAGTTGAAGAGCAACTGAAGAGATTTCCTGAGGCGCAAAAATATATAGATGAAGTAATGACGATAAAGCCGGGTATAACGGGTTTATGGCAGGTAAGCGGGAGGTCGGATATAGGTTTTGTTGACAGAGTAAAGCTAGATGCAGAGTATGCAAAAAATATGTCTTTGTTGTATGATTTACAGATAGTAGTAAAAACGCCGTATGTAGTTTTAACAGGAAAAGGAGCTATCTAAAATGGCAAATTCTAAATTTTGGGGTGCGTCTTCTGCAAACGGTAATTTAAGTGGCAGCGACGGCACTAAAAAAAATAAGTCAAAATCGGGAAAGAAAATTAAAATCGGTTCTCTGGTGATTCTTTCTGTCGTTATTTTACTGGTAGGTTTGGTTTATTTTCTTGTTGCTAGGCCGGTCTTGGATGTTTATTCTAAGGCAAAAGTTTTGAAAACTGATATTTCTTCGGTAGGGGAAGCATTTAAGAGCCGTGATCTTGTTGCTCTGGGTGAGGTATTGGACAAGAGCGAAAGAGATATTAACGAGTTGAGATCGGAGAAGGATGTAAAGCTTTCCTGGGCGAAAGATTTGAAGCTTTTTAAAGCCAACGAGTATTATTCCGATTTTGACAGATTTGCCAATGCCGGTCTTTACGCGATAGACGCAATGAGAGAAGTTTCAAAAATAATAACCCCGTTTTCGGAAGCCGCTGGGTTAAAAGTTTCCCCCGATCAGGAAGTACCTAAGTCAGAAGGTTTGATGGAGGCATTTCAAGGATGGGTATCGGTGATGCCGCAGGTGGCCGATCAGATGGATGGTGTAATAGAAAAAGTAAGTAAAATAGGAGAGGAGCTGGAGCCCGTAAATGTTGACAAGTATCCCGAGAAGATAGGTAATTTTGAGGTAAAATCCAACATTTTAATGGTTAAAAACAGTCTTTCGCAAGCTGATGAATATGCTCCGGATATAAAGAAAGCTCTTCAGATCGTCCCAAAGATTCTTGCAGTCGGAACCCCCACAAAAAGATACATGATCATAATGCAAAATGATAAGGAAATAAGGCCCACCGGAGGTTTTATGACTAATTACGCTACTTTTAAAATGACAAACGGGCTTCTGGATTCGGATTTTACGTCTAAAGACATGTACAGCGTAGATTTGGAACTGGATAAGATAGATGCGTATACCGATTTTCCCGATCCTCCGGCGCCATACGGTGATTTACTTAAGGTCGAGAGGTGGTACGCAAGAGATATGAACTTTTCCCCCGATTTTGTAACTTCAATGGACCAGTTCATGAATTACTACAATTTGGCGGGAAGGGTAAATGGGTATGTGGAGATTAAACCCGTAGACGGAATTTTTGCAATTGATACTTATGTAATTTCCGAGCTTTTGGATGTAACCGGGCCTGTAACCGTAAACGGCACTACTTACACCAAAGATAATGTCGTTTTAGAGCTGGAAAAGATTGCGTCCCTTGCCTTAGCCGAACAATCCAACAGAAAAAGAGTTCTCGGGGATTTAATGGAAGGAATGCTGAAAAATGTTTTTGAGTCCGAGAGCAACTTATGGCCCAAGTTGATTGACAAAGGTGTGGATTTAGCTCTTAGAAAGCATATTTCGATTTATGTATTTGATCCCGAAGCCCAGGCTTTAATTGAAGAATATAATCTGGGAGGAAGAATAAAAGAAAACGTTGACGGGGACTATTCAATGATTGTTTCTACAAATCTTGGCGGAGATAAAACTAATTGGTTTACGACAAAGAAAGTATCTCACACTTTAGAGAAGCAGAATGATAAGTGGCTCAGAACCGTGAAAATTGAATATCACTACACAGAACCTGATTCTGAATACAGCGCTTTGGTGAAAAGATTTAAAGATTGGGTAAGAGTTTATGCTCCTGTAGGTTCTGAGCTTGTTTCCGTGGAAGGCTCTGAAGCTCCCGCCTATAATCTCAGCGACCAGGAGAGAAACAAAATTTGGTTTAGCGGCTATCTCGAGCTTGGTCCGGGAGAATCAAAAGAAATTATATTTAAGTACCATATTCCTGCAGAAGCAGTTGGAACTGATGCCTACAAGTTGAATATTCAAAAACAGGCAGGAATAGACAAAGAGAAACATACTGTTACCTACGGAAATGAAACAAAAGAGATAGAGCTGAGTAAAGATACTGTTGTTGAGATAAAGAAGCAGTGATAGCGGGATGAAAAAGTACAATACAAAGGCGGTAGTTTTAAAAAGTGTTAGGTATAAAGATTCCGATAAAATATTTACCCTCTTTACAAAGGACTATGGAAAAATTACCGCTATTGCCCGAGGCGTCAGAAAAATAAATTCCCGAAGAAGCGGAAGTTTGGATACTCTGAATTACGCAACAGTAAATATACACGAGGACAGGCTTGAGTTTAAGAATATCGAGGAAGTAAAAGTTATAGAATCGTTCAAAACTCTGAAAGGAAATCTCGGAAAATCGGCAAAGGCGTATTATATTATTGAACTTGTCCACAAAGCCACCGGGGAAGGGGAGCATTCACCTGAGATTTTTGATTTGTTGTTGAAGTGTCTTAGGGCTCTTGATAGGAATGGTTATTCTGGGGATCTTTTCATCAGCTATTTTGAAATGAATCTAATGAAACTTATCGGTTATCAAATGAGTCTTAATAAATGTGAAAAATGTCAAAGAGTTTTGGATGATTCGTGGGGGAGATATTATTTTGATGTTGAAAACGGAGGCCTAGAATGTGAACGCTGCACCGGAAATACCGGAATAGAAATATCCGTGAAAACGGCTTTGTATTTACAGCAGATCTTTGACGGAAAAATACTTCGGGAAATGAAAAAGTCTGTCCCCGAGATAGATGAGTTGATGAAAATGTATATCGGTAGAAAACTTGAAAGAAAGTTTAAAAGTTTGGAAATTGAAGGTTGAAGAATTTGATATACTTCTCGTATGAGGGAAATTGATGATTTACAACAGAAAATAGTTTCCTTGTGTAAAAGAAGAGGGTTTGTTTATCCCGGCTCGGAGATTTATGGTGGATTAGCTAATACCTATGATTACGGCCCTTTGGGTGCGTTAATGATGAGAAATATTCAGAATCTTTGGTGGGAGAATTTTGTGACGAAAAGACCCGATATTTACGGATTAGACACTGCCATTCTTATGGCGCCCGAAGTTTGGGTTGCTTCCGGTCACACGGTGAATTTCAATGAAGTTTTGGTAGACTGCAAAAGTTGCAAACAAAGAACCGGAGCAGAAAAGCTTATAGAAGAATTTTTTGAAAAGTTGGGAAAAACAGTTATTGTTGACGGAAAAACTCCTGAAGAATTAGAAAAAATAATTCTGGAAAATAAAATTCCTTGCCCGGAATGCGGAAAAGTGGATTGGACAAGTCCCAGAAAATTTAACAATCTGTTTGAAACCCACATCGGAATTGTTCCCGAAAATCAATCTTCGGTTTATTTAAGAGGGGAATTAGCTCAGGGAATGTTTGTTAATTTCAAGAATGTTTTGGATTCGCAAAGACCAAAACTTCCCTTCGGACTTGCTCAGGTCGGGAAAGTTTTTAGAAATGAGATTACCAAGGGAAATTTCATTTTCAGAACATTGGAATTTACTCTTATGGAGTTTGAGTATTTTTTTAATCCGGATTCTCAAAAGTGGGAAGAACTGTTTGATTATTGGAAGGATGAAATGAAAAAATGGATATTATCTTTAGGTGTTTCTGAGAGCAGATTAAGATGGAGAACCCACACCGATGAAGAAAGAGCTCATTATTCAAAAAAGACGGAAGATTTGGATTTTGAATTTGCGGTCGGTTTCAAAGAAATGTTCGGGATAGCCTACAGGACGGATTTTGATCTGAGAAATCACATGGAAAAGTCGGGGGCGGATTTGAGATATACGGATCCGGAAACGGGGGAAAAATTTATTCCTCATGTTGTAGAACCCACTTTCGGGTCTTCCAGAATATTTTTAGCACTCTTAACCGAAGGTTACACGGAGGAAAAGGACAGAATAGTTTTAAAATTAGATAAAAGAGTGGCTCCATATAGGGTTGCGGTATTTCCGCTTGTTAAAAATAAAGAGGAATTGGTGAAAAAAGCAAAAAGTATTTACGAAAGTCTTTTAGAAAAGGGCTTCTCGGTTGATTGGGACGACAGGGGAAACATCGGAAAGAGGTACTTTGCTCAGGATGAAATCGGAACCCCCTATTGTATAACTGTGGACTATGAAACCATAGAGAATGACACCGTAACAATCAGAGATAGGGATACTATGGAGCAGGAAAGAGTAAAGATAGAGGAAATTCCTTACAACATATAAGTCTCCGTGTTCTTTTTATTATCTTCTTCTTCTTCGATTTTCCTTTTCTCCTTTTTCATCCACTTTTTGATACTTCTTTTTCAACTATATCTTTCATTTTTTCCTTGATTGCACATTATCGCTTCGGGTTTTATTTGTATTGACAATGGATACTAAATGGTGGATATTGGATACAACATGGTGAAGCATGGTGAATCCATGGGAATACAGATTTAAAAAGGAGAATCACATGAAAATGTTTCTTGGGGAATACCAACCCAACATCACTGAAGGATCAAGAATATCATTGCCCAAGAAACTTCGTGACCAAATAGAAGGAGACGATGTAATTCTTTCCAAGGGCTTTGAGAGGTGCATTTTCGTCTACGATAAAGAAGATTGGTTGAATGAGGCACAGAAGCAGGTTGAAAATCCTATAACCGATTCCAAAACAAGAGAGCTTAAAAGATACATGTTCTCGGGAGCCTCCGAGACAACAATAGATTCGCAGGGAAGAATAGTCCTGCCCGGGAATTTAAAAGATTATGCAAAGATAGATAAGAAAGCAGTAGTAATCGGAGCCGGTGATCACATAGAAATATGGGATTTGGATACCTGGGGCGACTATTCGCAAAGAATTTCGCAAATTTTGTCTGCCTGAGGGAGACGGATGCAGTACCACGAACCTGTACTTTTAAAAGAAACTACGGAGAACTTAAATGTTAAAGCGGGAGGCAGGTACATAGATGCTACATTAGGAGACGGGGGCCACACGTTAGAAATATTGAAAAGAGGCGGGCATGTACTCGGAATAGATGTTAATGAGGACTCCTTAAAAAGAGCGGAGTTCAGGATAGAAGAAGCGGGTTTGAGTGAAAGTTTTAAAGGAATTTTAGGGAACTTTAAAAACATAGAGGAAATAGGAAAGGAAAATGGTTTTGAAAAAGTAAATGGTATTGTCTACGACCTAGGTTACAGCTCTTACGAATTAGAAGAATCCGGTTTGGGTTTGAGTTTTCAGGCTGATGAGCCTCTGGATATGAGATTGAGCAAGTCTTTAGGTGTTACAGCTGCAGATTTGCTCAATTCTCTTAACGGGAAGGACATTGCAAATTTGATATATGAATACTCGGGTGAAAGATTATCAGGGAGAATAGCCCGGGAAATAGTAAAAGCTCGTAGTTTGAAGAGAATACAGACCACAAAAGATCTTGTGGAAATAATAAACTCTGTTTCTTCTCCAGGCTACGAACGGGGTAGGATAAATCCTGCCACAAGAACCTTTCAGGCTCTTCGAATCGCGGTGAACGATGAGATAGAGAACCTGAAAAAATCACTGCCTCAGGCCGCGCGCCTATTGCTGCCTGGTAGTGTGATCGTACTGATCACCTTCCACTCGTTGGAAGATAAAGTGGCCAAGGAATTTGGTCGCCGCGCGCGGCCTAGTATAACAGAGGTTTACAAAAAACCTCTCAGACCTTCGAAAGAGGAAATAGAAAAGAATCCTCGCAGTAGAAGCGCAAAGTTAAGGGTTTTTAAAAAGATAGATAAAAATGCTTAAGAAAAAATCGGAAAAAAAGCTTAAATTAATTTTCTTGTTCTCCTTATTTGTTTTTATTCTAAGCGTCGGATTTAAATTTTATCTGTGCAGCAGCGTTACCGTGAGAAACGGAGAGTTTGAGCAGGCTTTCTTGAGAAAAAAGGAATTAGAAGAGGATATCAACAGGTTGAGATCACAAAGCTTCTATCTTTCGAGTATTTCTTCCATTGAAAAAAGGGCCAGAGAGCTGGGATTTGTTGATATGAGTGAAAGATTAATTTCATTAGATTTGTCTGCTCCCGATCAAGTTGCCGTTTTACACTGACTTTATAAATTTTAACCGGTGTTTTTACGCAGGCTCTTGTCGTTTTTTTGGTTTCCCGTTTTTAATTTTCATGTTTTTGTAAAACGCTTTATTTAAATAATGTAAAATGAAAATATGAGCCCTAGGAGAAAAAAAGGAAAATTATCCGGAGAGCGACGTACAGAGATTTGTTTTCTGTTTTTTATGTTTTGTTTCTCTTTGGTAATTTTAAGGCTTTTTCAGATCCAGGTATTACAGCATGGTAATTATAAAGCTTTAGCTGAAAATCAGTATTCCTATCAATCGGAAATACCGGCTAAGAGGGGAGATATTTTAAGTTCGGATGGATACGTTTTGGCCGGAGCTAGGAGTAACTATTTGTTATTCGCCGAGCCGAAAAAAATAAAAGACTCCAAAAAAACTGCGGAAGAACTGGCTAGTTTGTTTGTTTCTATGAGATTTAAAGATGTTAATAATACGGGAGATGGGGCAAGTGAGTCGGATCAAAACGTTGCCGTTGGGGAGGTTTTAGAGAAAGAAAACCAGGAAAGCACCTTTAAGATGAGTAAAGAGGAGATGTTTAAAAATTACTTTGAGGATTTTTATGATGCTCTATCCGCGGAGTTATTTTGGGTTCCGGTAATAAGAGATGTTACATCGGAAGAGAAAATTATGATCGAAAACAGTGGTCTGGAAGGATTGGGTTTTGAGGAGTATCCCGTTAGATTTTATCCTGAAGGAACTTTGGCCAGTCATGTCCTCGGCTTTGTCGGAAGTAATGAGAAGGGGGAAAAAGTCGGTTATTCCGGAATTGAAGGTGAGCTGGATGAGGATTTAAGGGGGAAACCGGGCAAATTGATGGAGGAAACGGATGCTTTAGGGAACCCTATTTTAATGGGTAAGTATAAAAGAATTCCCCCGGTTCACGGAAGAGATGTTGTGCTTACGATAAATAGAGCTATTCAGTACATGGCCGAAAAGAAATTAAAAGAAGGTGTTGAGGAGTATAACGCGCTGTCAGGAACTTTGATAATAATGAATCCTTCTACAGGTGAGGTTATTGCCATGGCTAATTATCCCACTTATAACCCGGCCAAATTTAATGAGGAAGAAAAAACCGATGAAAAAACGAGCAGAAAAAATATAGAAAAGAGAAATCTGGCTATCGCAGATACTTACGAACCTGGGTCAGTTATGAAACCTTTAACGATATCGGGTGCTGTAGATTTGAAAATCATTACTCCCGAGACAACTTTTGTAGATAGTGGCCCTGTAAATTATTCAGGATATTACATAGATAACTGGGATCACAAGCACTATGGTGTTCAGACCATAGTTCAGCTTCTTCAGAAGTCAAATAACATTGGGGCGGCGTGGGTAGGTCATCAGGTTGGGAAAGATAATTTATATAAATACTTTTCCGATTTCGGAATCGGTTCCAAGACCGGGATTGACCTGCAGGGAGAGGACACCGGAATATTGAGGGATAAAAAAGAATGGACGGATATAGATTTGGCGAATATTTCTTTTGGTCAGGGAGTTTCCGCCACACCTTTGCAGGTTCTTAACGCCTTTAACGCTATCGCTAACGGAGGATATCTTATAAAACCAAAAATAATTTCAAAAATAATTGATGAAAAAGGTGAAATTGAAATTCCTGTTAAAAGTGTTAGAAAAGTTATCTCTAAGGAGACCTCTGATACAATGGTAAGTCTTCTTGAGGAAGCAGCAGCGGGGGGAGAAGCCAAATTTTTTATTTTGAAAGATTACAGAATTTCGGGAAAGACCGGAACTGCCCAGATTCCTGAAGAAGGAAAATATTCCGAAAGTAGAACCATCGCTACTTTTGCAGGTTTTCCTACCGTATCAAAGGCCTTTTCAATGCTGGTGAGATTGGAGGAGCCCAAAGAATCTATATACGCTTCGGAAACTGCTGTTCCTTTATGGATGAATATAGCATCGGAATTAATGAAATTTTACGGCGTAACCCCTGACAATAGGATAGAACTCGCCCCCCAGCCTGAGCCTGTTTCTCAGGAATAGGCCTCTCGGAAATCGGAAATAAAAATAAATTTCCCTGAGAAGGAAATTTCTACTCGGAATAGAAGTTACCGTCTTGTTTTGCCCTGCGTTTGTAATATCTTTATTTTGTGAACACGAGAGAGATAGGCAAGGAAGCGGAACGATACGCTGTTAAATACCTCAAAAGCAGGGGCTACAAAATCTTATGCACCAATTGGACATGTTACGCCGGTGAAATAGACATTGTGGCTTACAAGGAAAGGCTCATCTTTGTTGAAGTCAAGTCCGCTTTCAGCGGACTTTGTAGCCCCTGCGAACAGTTTAATTCTCGAAAAAGAAGAATTCTCCTGCGAACTATAAATAATTTTCTATCTAAGAATTTTGCCCCCGAGTCCCAAATTCCCGAATATCAGATTGATCTTATATGTATAAGCGGAAATTCAAACATAAATAAAAAGATTTTTATTTCCCACTACCGGGATGTTTTTGACGATATTTGAAAAATCTTCCTTTCTGTCTTATGATTTACTTGTTTATTTACATTTTGTAATATTATTAGTATATGGCTAAAAAGATTTTATTCGTGGAGGATGACGAGGGTTTCTATAATATATTTTCTGTTCCCCTGAAAATGAAAGGTTACGATGTTGTGCGGGTTGTTGATGGTAATTACGCAGTTGAGAAAATTATAGTTGAAAAACCCGACTTGGTTCTTTTGGATATAGTCTTGCCCGGAACCAGCGGACTGGAAATTCTAAAAGAGCTCAGAGAAAGGGAAGAAACCCAATCCGTAGTTGTTGTAATGCTTACAAATTTTGGGAGCGATGAGAATATTTCGAAAGCTATGGAATACGGTGCCAATGATTGTCTGATGAAATATAACATAGTCCCTTCCGAGCTTCCGGATAAAATAGCGTCTCTTTTGGGTGAAAGCCAAAACTTCAATGTCAAAGTGATGGAATCTTAACTGCCCTTATGGAACAAACAACTTTATTAAATATTTTGGTGATTTTGGAGTCTGTTCTCCTCCTTGTTATATCAGTTATTCTTTTTTCTAAAACCAGAAATCTCACAAAATTAAAGAAATATGAGGAAGAAATTATAAAAATAAAGGCAAAAAAAGAAGCTACTATGGGGGATTTTCTGCCTATTCTTGTTCACGAATTAAGATCTCCCATATCTGTTATTAGAGGTGCTGCCGATCTTCTGATGAAAGAAGCAAATGGTCTTTCCGCTGACCAAATTCACACTCTTTTAAATCAAATAAAATCCTCCTCCAACACCCTTCTGGATTTGGTAGGGAATATTCTTGACGTGTCAAAAATGGAGAGCGGAAGATTTGAAATTAATAAATCCTTTAACAATATAGGTACTGTTTTGAAAGAAGAATGTTCTTATTTTGAACCATTGGCCAAGATAAAAAATTTAACTATAAATTGCAGCATTGATGAAAATATTATGAATTTTAGCTTTGACGCAGAGAGAGTAAAGCAGGTGCTTAGTAATCTGATTTCAAATGCAATAAAGTTTAGTCCGGATGGGGGTATTATTACTGTGGAGTCAAAGAAAGTAGATTCCTATTGTCAGGTTTCTGTTTCCGATGTGGGTGTGGGTATAAAGGATGTTGAAAAACCCCTTTTATTTCAGAAATTTTATCAGGCCTCCAATCAAAATGGAATCAAAAGGGGAACGGGACTGGGTCTTTTCATTTCAAAAGGTATTATTGAAGCTCACGGTGGAAAAATATGGGTGGAAAATAATTCCCCAAAAGGTTCCAGATTCATTTTTACTCTTCCGATGAACTAGATTCGAATTAAATTTCAGATAGATTGTTGCCCCGAAAAATTATAAGTGTTAACATTTTTATCATGAACAGAAAAACTGCCCGTGCTCTCTGGTTTAAAGATATTGATAAAAATGACATTCCCTTGGTCGGTGGAAAAGGTGCTAATCTGGGAGAATTAGTTAAAGCCGGAATACCTGTTCCCGATGGTTTTGTTGTTACCGCAAAAGCATATTTTGATTTCATCAATTCTACGTCCATAAAACGAAAAATAATGACTGAGCTGGAGGGATTGGACGTTGACGACTCCGATAAATTAATGAATGCTTCAGAAAAAATTAAACTTGCTATTATGCAGGCTGAAATTCCCAGAGATATTGTTGAAGAGATTAAGAGTTTTTATCTGGAATTGTGCGGCGAGAGCGATAAATATGTTGCTGTTAGATCTTCCGCCACAGCTGAAGATCTAGCCGAAGCTTCGTTTGCCGGTCAGCAGGAGTCTTTTTTGGAAATTAAAGGTTGGAAAAGTGTTGTTAATCATGTACAAAGGTGTTGGGCTTCTCTTTTTACAGCCCGGGCAATATTTTACAGGACGGAGAATAAATTTTCCCACTTGAAAGTCGGAATAGCTGTTCCGGTGCAATTAATGTGTCAGTCCGATGTGTCGGGAATTATGTTTACCGTTAATCCGGTTACCAATAACAGGGACGAGATTTCAATTGAAGCAGCGTATGGTCTTGGACAGCCGATTGTTTCCGGTGAAATAACACCCGATCAGTATGTTGTAAGTAAAAAAACAGGAAAAATAGTTTCAAGAATTGTAGTTCCCCAGGATTGGCAGCTTACTATTGAGGGAAAAACTCCGATATCCGAAAAGTATAAGAAAAAGCAGAAACTTACCAATAAGCAGATAGTTGACCTGGCGGAAATCGGAGAAAAGATAGAAAAACATTACGGAGCTCCTCAGGATATAGAATATGGTGTTGAAAAAGGAAGAATATTAATAGTTCAATCCCGACCGGTTACAACCTTAATTCAAAAAACTCATAATGTAGTGATTGACGAAGATAAAAAGTCCAAATTTTTGTTGGAAGGCTTATCTGCCTCACCCGGCGTTTTTGCAGGAAAAGTGCAGATAGTGAAAAATCCCAAGGAAATAGGCAAAGTAAAAGAAGGAGATGTTCTGGTCACGGAAATGACTAATCCCGATTATGTCCCTGCAATGAAGAGAGCGGGGGCCATAGTTACGGACTTAGGAGGCAGAACGAGCCACGCGGCTATTGTAAGTAGAGAACTTGGAGTGCCGGCGATTGTAGGAACATTAAATGCTACAAAACTCCTTTCCAACGGGGAGATTATTACGGTGGACGGTAATCTTGGTAGAGTATACGAAGGAGATATAACGGCTGTTGTCCATACGACAGAGAAATCAAATGTTGATCTGACGAAAATAAAAACAGCGACCAAGGTTTATGTTAATTTAGCCGAACCGGAGCTTGCAAAGGAAATGGCCGCCAGAAATATTGATGGTGTTGGTCTTTTAAGAGCAGAATTCATAATTGCTAATATAGGAACCCATCCTAAGAAATTTATTAAAGACGGTAAAAAGAAAGAATTTATTGCCGCCCTTTCCGACGGGCTTGAGAAATTTGCCGGTGCATTTTATCCCCGACCGGTTGTTTACAGATTTACGGATTTTAAGAGCAACGAATATGCCAATCTAAAAGGTGGGAAGGAATTTGAAACCGATGAGCCTAATCCTATGCTAGGCTATAGAGGTGTTTCAAGATATATTAAAGATATTGATGTTTTTGAAATGGAGTTAGAGGCCATAAAAACAGTAAGAAATAAGAAAGGGTTGAAAAATCTCTGGGTGATGATGCCTTTTGTCAGAACGGTAGGTGAGTTGAGGGAAGTTAAGAAGATTGTTTCGGCTTCCGGTTTGAGAAGAAGCGGGACATTTAAATTTTGGATGATGGTTGAGATACCATCAAACGTAATATTGCTGGATGATTTTATTGATGAGGGTATAGATGGTGTTTCTATCGGTACAAACGACCTTACAATGCTGATTTTGGGTGTTGATAGAGACAACGAGAAGGTTGCCGGAATTTATGATGAGATGAATCCCGCCGTTTTGAAATCGTTGGAGAAAATTATAAAAACATGTAAAAAAAGAGGTATTACTTGTTCGGTTTGCGGACAGGCTCCGTCGGTTTTTCCGGAGCTTGTGGAAATGATGGTTGAATGGGGTGTTACATCGGTTTCTGTCAGTCCGGATGTAATAGAGAAAACCAGAGGTATAGTTTACGAGGCAGAAGAAAAAGTTTTGAACGGAAAAAAGAAATAATTTAAGATTTGAGATTGTTGAGAGAGTTTAAGAAAAAATGGGAAAAATAGAAAATATCAGATGTCAAAAAATTTTGGATTCCAGAGGAAACTGGACGATAGAGACTAAAGTAGTTCTTGATGATGGTTCCGTGGGTGTGCAACCTGTGCCATCTGGAGCTTCGGTTGGGGAAAATGAGGCTGTATATATAGATGTGGATAAAGCATCGGATTTTGTTTCCACCGCAATAAATGATATTTTGGTTGGAAAGGATCCTGCCGAACAGGAATTGGTTGATAAAACTCTGATTAAATTTGACGGAACTTTAAACAAAGGAAGGGTGGGGGCCAACAGTACAATTTCAGTTTCACTGGCTTGCGCCCGAGCGGCAGCTGAATCTTCCGGCTTGGAATTATACCAATATTTAAGCCTTCTTTTCACGGGTAAGCAAAAATTAAGCGGGGAGCTAAAATTTCCTACGCCCATTTTTAATATTATAAACGGCGGACAACACGCTAAGAATAAACTTTCGTTTCAGGAATTCATGGTTATACCTGCTTTAAATACCCCCTATAATAAAGCTATTCAGATGGGTGCCAATATATACGCTGATTTGAAAGATCTTTTATTGAGCGAAGATTTTGAGACAGGTGTAGGTGATGAAGGAGGTTTTGAGCCAAGAGAGCTTTCTGCAAGAACAGCTCTTGATTTTTTGGAAAAAGCAGCGTTGGTTCACTATGAGCCCGGGAATGATGTGTTTTTCGGGTTGGATATAGCAGCCGGTTCATTTTATAAAAATGGAAAATATCGTATTGGCGAGGAGAATTTGGATTTGAACTCTGATGAAGTTATAGATTATTACGAAAATTTGTTTTCCGATTATAAAATTATATACTTGGAAGACCCTATGTTTGAGAGGGATGAGTTCGGTTGGAATAAGTTTTTTAAGAGAAATTCGGGGAAATATATGATAGTGGCTGATGATTTAGTTGTGACTAACCCGAAAATTCTGGAAAGAATTTCAAAGGAAAAGATGGCTAGTGCTGTTATTGTGAAACCTAATCAGATAGGGACTCTCACGGAAACCTTTGAATTTATAAAAATAGCAAAAAAAGCAAAAATGGATGTTGTTATTTCTCATAGAAGCGGGGACAATCCCGATTCTTTTATATCCGATCTTGCGGTGGCAGTAGATGCAGATTTTATTAAATCCGGAGCTCCTGCCAGAGGAGAGCGTGTGGCCAAATACAACAGACTTTTGGAAATTTTTTACGGGTTTTAAATCCGATAATTTTTTCTTCCTTCAATAATCTTTTTACAGTTGGTCTCTTATCACATAGGCTGCATAATCTTGTCCAAGTGGAGTTTCCAGTTTCGCGGTTGTTTCGTCATCCAATTTTTCAAAATACTTCCTGAATCCTCTTATGGAATTTCCATGGCAGGATATTGCTACCTTTAAGTTTTTATCCCTTAGTTCTCGGACCAGATCATCACAAAAATCTGCAACCCTTTTGCATACCATTTCTATACTTTCTCCGTTCGGCGGGACATAATTGTAGCTTCTTCTAATTTTCATTAATTCCTCGGGATCTTTCAATTGAATATCCATTTTACTTTTTCCGGTTAAATCACCGTATGACCTCTCTCTGAGTCTCTCGTCAATTTCAATGGGCAGATCCCGGGAAAGTTTATTTTTTGACATCACTATCTTCATCGTTTCTACCGCTCTAATTTGAGGGGAAGATATGAGTCTGTCAAATTTTACGTCCTTTAATTTTTCCCCGAGCACTTCGGCTTGTTTTTTCCCTTCTTTTGTTAACTTGGATTCTCTTGCTCCGCTGAATATAAAATCTGCATTATCCTTGGTTTGGCCGTGTCTGAAGATGTATATAGTGGAATATTCGTCCGATTCTTCTTTAGGCATCTCGTCTACCTCTTTGTAGCTTAGAAGATCTTTCGCTTCTTTTATTTTGTTATTACCTTTCTTATTGTTATCTCCTGATTTATCATTTCCGTTTTCTCCGTTTGAGAAAAATTTGTTTCTTTGCTTGTATCCCCACAAAAGAGCTACTATTATTAGAATGATTACTACTATTTCCCCTATGGTCTCCGACTTATTGAGCCCGTTTATGATTTCTTCAGAAGCTGCCAGCCCCGTATACCCCAGATATAAATAGCATAAATTTCTTATTATAGTGCCGAGAAAGGTAGAAATTATGAAAGTTTTCATGTTTATCTTTATCAAACCCGATGTTATTGATATAGGGGAGCTCGGAACTATGGGAAGTGATCTCATAATAAACAAAATTACTCCGTCTCTTTTTGTGCCGTTAAAGTAACCTCCTATTTTTTCGATATCGCCGCTGTTTACACCAATAAATTTTCCTACCTTTGAAGTAAAGAAATCCTCAAGTTTGTCCGTTATTTTGTAAAGGATCCAGCCTCCGAAAGTTTTGCTTATCGCGGCTAAAACGGATATAAAAAGTATATATCCGAGTGCTTTTCCCTGCGCCTTTGTTATAGTTCCGGCTGTAGTTAAAACAAAGGGTGAGGGTAGGGGAGCGATTAATTCTTCCAGAAAAGTTCCGACAACTGTAAAAACCTCCAACGGTACATGCTGGGACAGTCTTTCAAATTGCATTAACATTGACTCTATAAGATTGGACATAATAGCCTTAAAATTCTACATCAGGTGAACTGTTAAAACAACTTTTTAGAGAAATTTTCACCGAGAAAAATTCCCATACTTGAGTTTATCTGAATTTTTATGTTTATTTGAATAGATTTGCGCGGGTGATTAGTTTTTGTATCTTCTAACAATTCCGGTTACTACCCCCTGAATTTTCACCTGGTTTGAATTAACAACTATCGGATCCATGTTATCGTTTGCTGGTTGGAGTCTGATTTTTCCGTCCTTTTCTTTGTAAAATTTTTTCAGTGTGGCAAAATCGTTGTCTATCAAAGCCACTACTATTTGTCCATTCTCAGCGGTTTCCTGTTGTTTTAAGACTACATAGTCCCCATCCATTATTCCCTCGTTAATCATGGAGGAGCCCTTTACCTGTAGCACAAAACATCTTTTTGATTTTGACACCATATCTGAGGAAATCATCACTGTTGTAAGTTCGTTTTCTATTGCTTCTATGGGTTCCCCGGCCGCTATGTATCCTACCAGAGGAAGTTCTACTGCCGTTAGACTTGCATTTATGGAACTATCTACTACCTCTATTCCTCTCACAGCCCCGTCATATCTTTTTATTATCCCTTTCCTTTCCAATGCCTGTAAATGCTCGTGAACTGTTGCTAATGAAGATAAGTTCATTGCATCAGCTATTTCCTGTAAAGTTGGGGAACATCCGTTTGTTTGTATGTACTGAGAAATAAAATCCAAAATTTGTTTTTGTTTCTTATAGAGTGTTACGGGGCTCATTTTTCCTCCTTTAAATAAATTAAAAGTAAAATAACTTACGTATTTTCTTCGTGTTTTTATAATACCGAAAAATATCCGAAGATGTCAAGAGTTTTATGATATTATTTTTACATGTTTAAACTTGTTTCGCCGTTTAAGCCTACGGGTGATCAACCTCAGGCAATAGAAAGATTAACTGAAAATATAAAATCCGGGCTTAGGGATCAGGTTCTCTTGGGTGTTACGGGTTCCGGAAAAACTTTTGTTATGGCGAATGTAATAAAAAATATGAACAAACCGGCGCTGGTAATTTCTCATAATAAAACTTTGGCGGCCCAGCTTTATCAGGAGTTTAGAGATTTTTTCCCTGAAAACGCAGTCGAATACTTTGTCAGCTATTATGATTATTACCAGCCCGAAAGCTATATTCCCTCCACCGATACCTACATAGAAAAAGATTCTGCAATAAATGAAAAAATAGATAAACTCAGACTTTCCGCTACCACATCTCTTATGACCAGAAAAGATGTAATAGTGGTTTCTTCCGTTTCCTGTATATATAACTTAGGTTCTCCTGTTGAATATGGAAAAGTTGCCATAGAGCTTCGCACCGGAATGAGGTTAAGAAAGAACGATCTCCTTAAAAGACTTGAGCAGACTTACTATGAACGTTCGGATTATGATTTCAAAAGAGGTACTTACAGGGTTGTCGGAGAAGTTATTGATGTTTTTCCTGCATACCAGAATAGTGGCTTGAGGCTGGAAATATTTGATGATGTTTTGATAAAAATAAGTCATTTTGATCCCCTTACAGGTCAATATATCGCTAAAGAAGATTACCATGAGAGATTTACGGATAAGTCGGACGATGGGGATGTAGAAGAAAATGAAAATGAAAATGAATACGTAGCGGAAAGTGGTTCCCATGAGGATTATGCGGTTATTTTTCCCGCTAAACATTACGTTACTTCGGAAGAGATGAGAGAGGGAGCTCTTAATCAAATAGAAAATGACTTAGAAGTAAGATTAGCGGAATTGCGAAAAGAAGGGAAACAAGTAGAGGCCTATAGATTGGAGCAAAGAACCAAATATGATTTGGAAATAATAAGGGAGATCGGATATTGCAAAGGGATAGAGAATTACTCCCGATATTTTGACGGAAGAAAACCCGGAGATGCGCCTTATTCTTTAATGGATTATTTTCCAAAGGACTACATAACTATAATTGATGAGTCACACATGACGATCCCCCAGATTAGGGGTATGTTCAATGGTGACAGGTCAAGAAAAGAGACACTTATAGAGTATGGTTTCAGGCTTCCTTCAGCGTTGGATAACAGACCATTAAATTTTGATGAGTTTATGAAAAGACGAGGTACCAGTATTTACGTTAGTGCTACGCCCGACGAATGGGAAATAAAACAGTCCAGAGGAAATGTTGTGGAACTTCTTTTAAGGCCGACGGGCATTACCGACCCGGAAATAAAGATTTTACCCACAAAAGGGCAGATAAACGATTTGGTTTCGAGAATTGAAGAAAAGGTGTCCAAAGGGCAAAGAGTTTTGGTAACTACATTAACTAAAAGGATGGCCGAAGAGTTATCTGGTTACTTAGCGGATAAAGATATTAAAGTAACCTATCTGCATTCCGATGTGGATACTCTTGAAAGAACTGATATTTTGGATGATTTAAGAAGGGGGGAATATGATGTTTTGGTTGGTATAAATCTGCTTAGAGAAGGTTTGGATCTTCCCGAGGTAGGTTTGGTAGCTATTTTGGATGCGGATAAAGAGGGGTTTTTAAGATCCGAAACTTCCCTGATACAAACGATGGGAAGGGCCGCCAGACATGTTCAGGGAGAAGTAGTGATGTACGCCGATAACATAACGGGAAGCATGAAAAGAGCGGTATTGGAAGTTGAGAGAAGAAGAAATATTCAATTGGAATACAACAAAAAACATGGTATATCGCCTCAGCAGATAGTAAAACCTATAAGAGAAAAACTGATTGATCAGGAAATTGAAGAGCAAATAAGTAATAAGAGGGAGATATGGGAAGATGTAGATTATAGACAACTTCCGCCGCCGGAATTGAAGAAGGAGATTAAAAAACTGGAGAGTCTGATGAGATATGAAGCTGACGCTTTAAATTTTGAGAAAGCGGCTGTTTTAAGGGATAGAATCAGGGACATGAGGAGGAGTTTGTAAGTGCGGTTTGCTTATTGTATTTAAATATTTTAGACACTAAGACACCAATGCTAGGAAGTTGATTACAGAAGCCTATTTTTTATCCTGTAGTATTTGACTAATACTCTAATTTATGTTACCATTCAGCCGAATTGCCAATCCCCATTGGGAAATTATGGGGCTTAGGGGCATCTTGCACGTTAAAAAAAAATAAAAATATATAAAAA
>Ga0116149_1001168_pt1 | contig 32616 bp, 28 predicted proteins | sample AD_UKC057_MetaG_FD_89787 | JGI IMG/M metagenome (GOLD analysis project Ga0116149, IMG submission 89787) | Active sludge microbial communities of municipal wastewater-treating anaerobic digesters from USA - AD_UKC057_MetaG | ecosystem: Engineered > Bioreactor > Anaerobic > Digestate | place: USA...
CCAGGGAGCACTTCGTCAAGGCCGGCGTGGATGAGCCGCGCCTGGCGGCCGAAGTGCTCCTGGCGTGCGCCCTGCGCTGCCCGCGGATCATGCTGTACGCCCGCTTCGAGTACGAGCCCAACGCGGAGGAGTTGGCCGCCTTCCGCGAGCGGGTCAAGCGGGCGGCTGCCCACGAGCCCGTGGCCTACCTGGTGGGCGAAAAGGAATTCTACTCGCTGGCCTTCGCGGTCACGCCGGCGGTGCTGATCCCCCGGGGCGAGACCGAACTGCTGGTCGACGAAGCCGTCAAACATCTGCGCAGCCTGGGCCGGCCCGGGCGCGTGTGGGACGCCTTCACCGGCAGCGGATGCGTGGCCGTCGCGGTGGCTGTGCAGGCCAAGGACGCGACGGTCCTGGCCACGGACGTCTCGCCGGAGGCGGTGGCGGTGGCGGCCGGCAACGCCAGGCGCCACAAGGTGGACTCGCGCGTCCGCTGCGAGGTCGTCGACCGGCTCGACTGGGCCGAGGCGGGCGAGTTCGACGTCCTGACCGCCAACCCGCCCTACGTCGCCGTCGGCGCGCCGGTGGGGCAGTGCGTCCAGCACGAGCCGTCCTCCGCCCTCTACGCCGGGGCCGACGGCATGGACTTCATCGCTCCCCTGGTCCGCGACGCGCCGCCGCGCCTGGCGCCCGGCGGGGCGCTGGTACTGGAGTTCGGCTACGACCAGGCCGACCGCGTCCGCGACCTGATCGTCGCGGGCGGGGCCTTCGCCGAGCCGCGAATCCTCCGAGACCACCAGGGCATCGAGAGGGCGGCGGCGGCGGTGCGCAAGTGACGACGGAATCACCAAGACCACCAAGACCACGAAGATCGCAAAGACGAGAATAGAGATCACAAAGTGTCTTCTTCGTGATCTCTTTGTTTTTCTTGGTGGTCTCTGTGGTCTCCGTGGCCTTGGTGATTTATACTTTGCTTCCTGACCGAGGACTACCCATGCGATTCACCAAGATGCACGGCATCGGAAACGATTACGTCTACGTCAACGCCCTTGAGGAGCGGGTGGACGACCCAGCCGGCCTGGCCCGGCTGGTCAGCGACCGCCACTTCGGGATCGGCTCGGACGGCCTGATCCTGATCCTGGGCGATGCCCAGGCCGACGTGCGGATGCGGATGTTCAACGCCGACGGCTCGGAAGGGCAGATGTGCGGCAACGGCATCCGCTGCGTGGCCAAGTACGCCTGGGACCGCGGCCTGGCCCGCAACAACCCCATGCGCGTCGCCACCGCCGCCGGCGTGAAGACCATCCAACTGGAGATCGGCCCGGACGACAAGGTCGCCCTGGCCAGCGTGGACATGGGCGAGCCCATCCTGGGCGGGCGGGCCATCCCCGTCGCCCTCGACGCCGACCGCGTGATCGATCAGCCCATCGAGGCACTGGGCCGGTCGCTTCGCATGACCTGTGTGTCCATGGGCAACCCCCACGCGGTGTTCTACGTGGACGACGCAGCCGCGGTGGACCTGGAGCGGATCGGCCCGGCCATCGAGAACCACCCGCTGTTTCCCCAGCGGGTGAACGCCCACTTCGTGCAGGTCCACTCGCCCACCGAGGCGACCATGCGGACGTGGGAGCGAGGCAGCGGCATCACCCTGGCCTGCGGGACGGGCGCGTCGGCTGTCTGCGTGGCCGGCGTCCTTACCGGCCGCACGGATCGCTCGCTGCTGGCCCACCTGCCCGGCGGCGACCTCCGCCTGGAGTGGCGCCAGAGCGACAACCACGTGATCATGACCGGCCCGGCCGCCGAGGTGTACCAGGGCGTCTGGCCGGACTAGGTCTCATTCAGCGGAGACGGCCATGCACACCGAGCGATTCGACGTCCGCAGCGGCACGCACAGCCAGATGATCGAGATCACCGATCGCGTGGCCGACGTGGTCCGCAAGGCCAAGCTGGCCAACGGCCTGGTCACCGTCTACGTGCCTCACACCACCGCGGGCGTGACGATCAACGAGAACGCCGACCCCAGCGTCGCCCACGACGTGCTGGCCGCCCTGGACCGCTCCGTGCCCTGGCGCCAGGACTTCTACCAGCACGACGAGGGCAACTCCGCCGCCCACGTCAAGGCGTCCATGATGGGATTCTCCGTCTCCATCCCCGTCGTGGACGGGCGGATGACCCTGGGCACCTGGCAGGCGGTGTACTTCTGTGAGTTCGACGGCCCCAGGACCAGGTCGGTCATCGTGGTGTGTTCGTAGGCCGGTGCACAGGTCGTGCGGCTCCTCCGGGTCGCGGGAGACGCCCCGCATGAAACAGGCCGTGGCAATTCTGAGCGTCGTGCTGGCCGTGCAGGCGGCCCGGGCCGAGCCGTTCACCGCTCCGCCCGCGGGGTACACGCTGGTGGCCGAGGACGACTGCGGCGAGGCCGACGCCCAGCCTCACGTCGTCCGGGGCAAGAGCTGGTTCTACCCCGCCGGCATGATCGACGGCGACGCGTCGGCCCGCAGCCTGATCTTCGACGACTCGCATCTCATCCTCCGCTATTCCAGGCTCGACCCCAAGGCCCGCTACAAGGTCGATCTGGTCTACGTGACCGAGGGGCAGGGCAACCGCTGCCAGACCCTCCACGCCAACGGCGCGGCGGTCCACGGCGAGATGACCCTGCCGTACAGGAAGCCCGGGCGGTTCCTCTTCGACATTCCGCCGGCCGCCTGCGCCAAGGGCGGGCCGCTGGAACTGAAGTTCACCCGCACCGGACTGAGCAACTGTACGGTCTGCGTGGTCCGCATCTGGTCCACCGATCCCAGGGGTCTGGGCGACGCGGGCGTCTGGCTGCCGAGCGACCCCGTCGAGGCCGACTGGCGCCGCCAGGCGAAGCTGGCGGGGCGGCCCGCCTTTGCGGAGTGGGACGACGGGCGGGCCGAAGTGGAGAAGAACGTCCTGCCCTGCGTGAACGATCAGTTCGAGCGCGGCCGGAGCATCCTGCGCGACCTGCGCCGGCTGGACGCAGCCGGGCTGGACGCCCCGGCCGGCGAGCTCGCCCGGGCGGCAGCGCGTCGCGACGAACTCCGCAAGGCGGGCAACTTCGACCCGCGCGAGTGGCTGGCGGTCTACCTGTCCGCCCGCCGGGCGGTCCGCCGCCTGGTCTTCTGCCACCCCGCCCTGGCCGGGCGCGAGCTGCTCTTCGTCCGTCGCCACCATCCCCACGCCTACCACCAGTGCTCGCGGCGGCTGGGCATCTTCACCCTGCCCGGCGGGGCGATCTGCACGCTGGGCCCGCTGGCGGCCGACGCGCTGCCCACGCCCAGGCCGCTGACCGAGGGCAAGTTCCCCGCCGGCACGTTCACGCGGCCGGACCTCTCCTTCGACGGCAGGCGGATCGTATTCGGCTTCGCGCCCGAGCGCAGCGGAAAGGACAAGGACAAGCAGTACGCCCACATCAGCCAGAACACCGCCGACCTGTTCGCCACCCACCAGGTCGGGCCGTGTCACGAGTTCCAGATCTACGAGATGGACCTGGACGGCCCGTCGCGGCCGCGCCAGCTCACCCGCGGGCCCTGCGAGAACGCCGACCCCATCTACCTCCCCGGCGGGCGGATCGCGTACATGTCCCACGCGCCGGGCGGGCGGGTGCAGTGCGGCGACTGGGCCCTGGCCTACTGCGTGTTCACCATGGAGGCCGACGGCAGCAGCGTCCGCCAGATCACCATGAGCAAGGACGGCGAGTGGGACCCCTTCCTGCTGGACGACGGGACGATCGGCTTCACCCGGTGGGAATACGTGATGAAGTTCTGGTCGCCCATCCAGATGATCTGGTCGGTCCGCCCCGACGGCACGAACCCGCGCATGATCTACGGCAGCGACCTGTCGCGGAAGTACGCCTACCCGCTCAATTACGCCTTCGCCCGCCAGGTCCCCGGCACGAGCAAGCTGGTGTGCATCGGCTCGGCCCACCACAACACCGGGGCCGGTCCCGTCTGCATGATCGACCTGGCGATGGGGCCCAACGTGGCCGAGGGCCTCACCCGCCTGACGCCCGTGCGTTACGTCGAGACCGGCGACAAGCAGCCGGATGCCGGCTGGTACGACAACCCGTACCCGCTGGACGAGCGGTACTTCCTGGTCTCGTACTCCTTCTCCGCGCGCGAGGACGACACGCGATCGTACGGGCTCTACCTGCTGGACGCCTACGGGGGCAAGGAGCTGATCTACCGGGACGCGGAGCTGTCGGCCCTGTTCCCGATGGTGATGGGTCCGCGCCGCCGTCCGGGCACGATCGCGACGCTGGCGGAGCGGAGCGAGCCCGCGCCGCCCAGGCCGAAAGCCCCGGCGGGCAGCGCCGGGTGGAGCGAACTGCTCATCCAGGACGTGCACCAGGGACTGCCGCCCGAGTTGGCGGGCAAGGCGAAGTTCGTGCAGGTGGTCGAGGTGCACGAACGACACATTCACACCCGTCCATACGACGTGCAGGTGGGGCCTGACTCGGGCTTCGAGGTCAAGACCGTCCTGGGCACCGTTCCGGTCGAGGCGGACGGGTCGGCCTACTTCCGCCTGCCCGCTGACGCCAGCGTCTTCTTCAGCGTCCTGGACGAGGACTGCCGGGCCCTGCACACCATGCGGAGCGCGACCAACCTCCAGGCGGCCGAGCGGACGGCCTGCGTCGGCTGCCACGAACCCTTCCGCCGCGCGCCCTCCAACGCGGCGCCGCTGGCGGGGCGGCGTCCGCCCAGCGAGATCGCCCCGCCCCCCTGGGGCGTGCGACGAATGGACTACGCCGCGCTCATCCAGCCCATGCTGGACAAGCGCTGCGCCGCCTGCCACGACGGGAACAAGGAAAAGGACAAAGGCAAGGGCCTCGACCTGACCGCCCGCGCCCACAAGCCGTTCCACGGGATGAACATCCCGCTGTCGTACTACAACCTGCGGCGGCACGTGAAGCACGCGCCGATCTTCGCCTACTCGCTGCCGCCGGGTTCGTTCGGCTCGCGGGTCAGTCCGCTGATCGACCGCCTGCGCGATCCGGCCAGACCGTGCGGCCTGAAAGTGCCGGTCGAGGACGTCAAGCTTCTCCAGGCGTGGATCGACTGCAACGCCCCGTTCATGGGACGCTACGAGCAGGTCGCGGCGGGGAAGTGAATCACGATTTGCGATTGTCGATTGCCGATTGGTCTGAAAGTCTACGGCAATCGACAATCATCAACTGGCTACTGACTACGGGCTACCGGCTACTACTTCAGTTCCCGGATCTTGATATTTCGGAACCACGCCTCGTTCCCGTGGTCCTGGATCATGATCTTTCCGCAGGCCTGCCGGGCGAAGCCCTTTTGTCTGGCGAACTTGCTTTTGGCCAGGGCCTGCTGGAAGGACTCGCTGGAGGTGTCCACGTCCACGACCTTCTCGTCGTTGAGCCAGTGCTCGATCTTGGTGCCCTTGGCCACGATGCGGGCGGTGTTCCACTCGCCGACCGGCTTGAGCTTCTTGCCGGCGTTGGGCGGGATGATGTCGTACATGGAAGCGGCGCTGTTCTTGCCGCCGGGCTTCTTGCCGTCGGCGTGCCCGCCGTCGTCCAGCACCTGGTACTCCATCCCCAGCAGGCCGTTGCCGAATTTCGTGACGCGGTACTTCACGCCGCTGTTGCCCTTGGTCGAGATCTTCCACTCGAACTGAAGCTCGAAGTCGCCGTACTCCTTGGCCGTGTAGATGTCGCCGCCCTTGGCCGCGCGATGCAGCACGCCGTCCTCGGCCTGCCACCCGGCCGTTACGCCCTTGCCCGCCGCGGTCGTCCAGCCGTCCAGGCTCTTGCCGTCGAACAGGCTCACCCATGGCTCCTCGGCCGCCAGGCCGAAGGACGCGACAAGGCCCAGCAGAACGCACGACACGGTCACTCGGTTCATCGGCTTCTCCTTGATTGCGGCGCGAAAACGCGCCTACTGCCCGTCGGTGGGCGTGAGAACGGGTTCGGGCGATCCGCCCTTGTTGCTGGACGGGACGTCGCTCCTGGCGGTGGGGGACTTGGCGGTCTTGGCCTGGGCCACGCCGTTGGCGCCCCGCAGGTACTTGTCGATCACCTTCATGGCGAGCTTGCCGCAGGGGATGTAGGACGTGTCCTCGGGCCCGCCCTGCCCGGGGGCGTTGCGCCACTCCCAGATCAGGAAGCCCGCGACCGCCTTCTCGCCCGCCCAGGTGCGGAAGAACGCCTCGAAGCAGTTGGCCTGCGCCAGCGGGTCGGGCGAGTCGGTCGAGCGGTAGTAGTCCCACGGATACTGGGCGCACGTCTTCTGGTTGGGCCAGCCCACCTCGGTGAACAGGATGGGCTTGCCGATCGTCCGCTGCCAGGTCAGCACGTCCTTCTTGATCGGCCCCCAGGACTTCATCAGCCGCTCGACCGTGGGTTCGTCCCCGCCGGTCAGATCGTAGTAGGTGGTCATGCCGATCAGGTCCAGGCGGTCCCAGAACTTGATGGGCGTGTAGTGGTCCCAGTTGGCCGAGTAGCTCAGCTTGCCCCGGAAGGCCTTTCGGACGCGGGCGATCAGGTCCTGCCAGCGCCGCGTCTGCGTCTCGGTCGAGATCAGCTCGCTGCCGACCATGAGGATCTCCACGTCGCAGTCAGCCGCCAGGCGGGCGTAGTGCAGAACGTAATTGGTGTAGTCTTCCCACCAGTCGTCCCAGCTCGACGGGGAGATCCGCCCCCGCCACTCCCCGTCCCGCGGGTTCTCCAGCAGCACGATGGGCATGAGCACCACGCGCAGGTTCCGCTTGCGGCAGTGGGCGATCAGGGCCCGGAGCCGCTCCGTCGAGGGCACCTTGCGGGCCTCGATGAAGATGGATGTCGACGTCCCGTTCTCCTGGAAGCCCGCCACCACCAGCTTGATGGTGTTCGCCCCGGTCTGGGCGATCTCGTCCACGTACTTCTCCCACGGGTGCGACGGGTCGGCGGTGTGGAGCTGGAGCGACAGCCCGCGGTACTCGCCCGGCGCGATGGCCAACTCGCCTGCGGGGGCGGCTGCCTCCGTCTGCACCTGCCCCGGGCGCAACAGCTCCAGCAGCACCGTGCCGCCGACCACCACCAGGAAGATCGCCAGGATCGTGAGTTTGTCTCTGCGCATAGTCGCTTTCGTCGCCTCGCCTTCCGGTCCGGTCGATGCCTTCACCCGCACGCAAGGTCAGGATTTTTCGAAGGGCGTTGACCCGCCGGAACGCTCCCTTATAATAACGCCAGTTCCAAGCACGTTTTCAACGAGAATTCCGTTTTGATGCAGGAGTACGCCCATGTCCGAGAACAAGCCCCTGGACGACGAACCCATCTCGCTGGACGACAGTGAGCCCGTTTCCCTGCCACCCGAGGACGAGCCGATCAGCCTCGAAGACGGTCCGTCCGAAGGAATGGGCGCCCTGAAGGCGTTCGGGGCTGCCGCCGCCAGCATGAAGCGGAAGAGCAACTTCAACCGCGACCCCAACGTCACCAAGACCGGCGCCATCCGCTGCCGGGTCTGGACCTCCAAGATCTCCCTCGCCGCCCTCCAGCTCATGGAAACCCAGATCAACGAGTGGCTGGACAAGGAAGAGATCGAGGTCAAGGAGGTCGGGCACCTGGTCGGAACGCTCCAGGCCAAGCAGCCCGAACTCAACGTCATCGTCTTCGTCTGGTATTGATCACGACCTTATGCCCCTTCGCGGGTTCATCCTGGCCGCCCTGGCTGCCTGTCTCGGCGCCCCGGCGGGTCGGCCGCTTCGCGCGGACCAGCAGTACGGCCACCAGCGGACCATCTGGACAGTCGCCGGGCGCCGGGCGTTTGTGATCCAGCCCGTCTCGCAGCGCTTCGCGGAGGGCAAACGCCCGTGGGCGTGGTACGCCCCGACGTTCATCGGCGGACACCCCAACCGCTCCAACCAGTGGCTCTTGAAGCAACTGATCGAGGCCGGCTGGACCGTCGCGGGCGTCGAGGTCGGCGAGTCGTACGGCAGCCCGGCCGGGCGGAAGACCTTCAGCGAGTTCCATGCCGACGCGGTCAAGCGCCTCGGCCTGGCTCCCAAGGCCTGCCTGGTCGCCCAGAGTCGCGGCGGGCTCATGCACTACAACTGGGCCGTCGAGAACGTCGACAAGGTCGCCTGCATCGTCGGCATCTATCCCGTGTGCGACCTGCGGAGCTACCCCGGCCTGGCGCGGGCGGCGCCGGCGTACGGCCTGTCGGCGGCGGAACTCGAAGACAGGCTCGCCGAGCACAACCCCATCGAGCGGCTGGCCCCGCTGGCCAAGGCCAAGACGCCCATCCTCCACATCCACGGCGACAGCGACAAGGTCGTCCCGCTGGAGGCGAACAGCCGCGTCCTCATCGACCGCTACAAGGCCCTGGGCGGGCCGGGCGAGTTGATCGTCGTCAAGGGCAAGGGCCACGCCGAGATTCCCGAGTTCTTCGAGGCGCCCGCGCTGCTCAAGTTCCTCATCGAGCACGGGCGGCAAGAGAGCGAGAAGAAATAGAATCAACCGCGAAGCGTTGCTCCGCGGAGAACCCGACTACAGGAGTCCATCATGAACAAGACCATCGTGCTCACCGCCGCGCTGTGCCTGGCCGTCGTCCCCGCGTGGGCGGCCGACCACCCCGACTCGTCCAAGTGGGACGACCTGTTCAGCAAAGACTTTTCCGACGCGATCGTGCCCGCCGACAAGGGCAAGCCCATCTGGACGTGGGAGAACGGCGAACTGACCGCAAGCGTGGACCAGGCCATCTGGACCAAGGAGCAGATCGGCGACTGCGTGATCGACCTGGAGTTCAAGTGCGGCCCGGCCGCCAACTCCGGCGTGATCGTCTACACCAGCGACCTGAAGAACTGGATTCCCAACTCGGTCGAGGTGCAGATCCTGGACGACAACGACCCCAAGTGGGCCAAGGTGGACAAGACGTGGCTGTGCGGGGGCATCTTCGGGCACCTGGCCCCGGCCCAGCAGGTGGTCAAGAAGGCGGGCGAGTGGAACCGCATGACCGTCACCTGCAAGGGCCCGGTCATCACCGTGTTGCTCAACGGCGTCGAGACGGCCAGGATGGACATGACCAAGTGGACGTCGGCCAAGAAGAACCCCGACGGCAGCGCGATTCCGCCGTGGCTGAGCAAGCCCAAGGCGGAGATCAAGACCCAGGGCCACATCGGGCTCCAGGGCAAACACGGCGGGGCGCCGATCTTCTTCCGGAACATGAAGATCAAGAAGGGGTGAGGGCCTGAAAAGGACTGAAGGGGCCTGAGGGCCCCAAAGGACGAAAGGGACCAGAGGTCTATGCCTCTGTGTCCCTTTCGTCCTTTTCGTCCTTATATGTCCCTTGGTCGCTTACCGCACCTGCACGAAGTACTCCATGAGGTCGCATCCGCGGGGGATGTGCAGGTCGCTGGCGGCGGCGGTGTCCTCGTTGTACGGGCCGCTCACCACGGAGGCGATGCGGGCGCCGGCCACCGCGAAGGGCGTGGCGTCGTGCGTGTGCGTGCGGACGGTGCAGGGCGTGGGGTGGTCGGGCAGCACCAGGATCCGCCAGTTGCCCTCGCCCTCCTTCTGGAGGCGCTTGAGCACCGGCGAGACGATCTGCTTGTCGATCTGCTCCAGGCACTGGACCTTGCCCGTGATGTTGGCGTTGTGCCCGGCCTCGTCCGGCGCCTCCACGTGCACCAGCACCAGGTCGTACTTGTCCAGGGCCTCGACGGCGGCCTGACCCTTGCCCGCGTAGTTGGTGTCCACGTAGCCGGTGGCGCCTTCGACCTCGATGCAGTCCCACCCGATCAGCTTGGCCAGCCCGCGGACCAGGTCCACCGCGGTGATCGCCGCTCCGTGCAGGTGGAAGCGGTTCACGAAGGGCTCGAGCGTGGGCATCTTGCCCTGCCCCCACAGCCAGATCTGCGTGGCCGGGTTCTCGCCCAGGTCGTTGCGAACGGCGTTGATCTCGTTGCGCCCCAGGACGTCGCGGCTGCGGTCGGTCAGCGTGCGGAGCATGTCAGCCCCCGTTCCGGTGGGGAGGTGCTCGGCTACCTTCTGGCCCAGGATGTCGTGCGGGGCGATGGTCTTGACGTCGCAGTCGCCCTTGAAGGTCATCAGGTGACGGTAGCTCACGCCGGGGTAGAACCGGACGCGCGGCCCGGCGAGCTGGCGGTTGAGATCGTCGATCAGGGCCCGCGCCTCCTTGCTGGAGATGTGCCCGGCCGAGTAGTCCTCCATCACCTCGTCGATGACAGTGACCAGGTTGCAGCGGAAGATCCACTCGTCGCTCGCCACCTGGAGCCCCTGGGCGGCCGCTTCCAGCGGGGCGCGTCCCGTGTAGCACTGGCGCGGATCGTAGCCCAGCACCGACAGGATGGCCACGTCGCTGCCGCAGGGCAGTTCTTTGGGGATGTTCCGCACCGTGCCGATCCGCCCGTGGGTCGCGATCCAGTCGAAGGTGGGGATGTCGGCCGCCTGAAACGGCGTGCGGCCCTTCAGTTCGTCCAGGGGCACGTCGGCGGCCCCGTCGGGAATGATGATGGCGTACTTCATGGTTAGTCGTTGTTCGTTGTCTGGTGTTGGTTGTTCATCCCATGGGTCCTATAGGTCCCATAGGTCCTGTAAGTCCCATTCTACTCATAGTTGCTCCGGATGCTCGTCGACGATCCCGATGCAGACGCTGGAGCCCATGACCGAATCCAGGGCGTCGATGTGCGTCAGGGCCTGGCGGACGTCTCCCTCGCGGGCGCGGTGGGTGGTGATCACCACCGGCACGCCCGCCTGCGGGCAGGCCTCCTCGGGCGGTTCGTGCTGGAGCAGGGAACTGATGGAAATCTCGTGCTGGCCCAGGATGGCCGCCACCCGGGCGAACACGCCCGGGCGGTCCTCCGCCTGAAGGCGGAGGTAGTAGCGGCTGGAGACTTCCTCGACGCTCAACTGGTCGGCCCGCTCGCAGCGGTCCGGCCAGATGCCCAGTTGCTCGAACGCCCGCAGGGCCGTGCCGGAGGCCAGCGAGGCGATGTCGGCGACCACGGCCGAGGCGGTGGGGTAGGCCCCCGCCCCGCGCCCGTAGTACATCGTGTGCCCGGTCGCGTGGCCGTAGACGCTGACGGCGTTGAACGGCCCGCTCACCCACGCCAGCGGATGCTGCTTGGAAATGAACGCCGGACCCACCCGCAGGCTCAGGCCGGTCCGCCGCCGCTGGGCGATGGCCAGCAGCTTCACCGTGTACCCCAGCTCGTTGCCGTACTGGATGTCGCAGAGCTGGAGCTTGTCGACCCCCTGCACGGGGATCGCGTCCAGGTCGATCTGACGCCCGAAGGCCAGGGCCGCCAGGATCGCCAGCTTGTGGGCCGAGTCGTGCCCGCCCACGTCCAGCGTCGGGTCCGCCTCGGCCAGCCCGTCCGCCTGCGCCTGAGCCAGGGCCTCGCCATAGCTCTGCCCTTGCCGCGTCATGGCCGTCAGGATGTAGTTGCACGTGCCGTTGACGATCCCGTACAGGGCGTCGATGCGGTTGGCGATCAGCCCGTCGCTCAGGGCCCGGATGATGGGGATGCCGCCCGCGCAGCTCGCCTCGAACGCGATGCACCGCCCCGCCCGCCGCGCCGCGGCCCACAACTCCGCCCCGTGCCGGGCCAGCAGCGCCTTGTTGGCCGTCACCACGTTCTTGCCCGCCGCCAGCGCCCGCTCGATGACCGTCTTGGCGATGCTCGTCCCGCCGATCAGCTCGCAGACCACGCCTACGCCCGGGTCGTCCAGTGCCGCCTGGAGGTCCGTGCGAAACAAAGACTCGTCCAGGCCCAGGCGCCGCGCGTTGTCGAAGTTCACGTCCACCACGTGGCGCAGCTCCAGGTCCAGCCCCGTGCGGGCGCGGAGAATCTCCGCGTCGCGGGTCAGCAGGGTGGCCGTCGCGCCGCCCACCGTCCCGCAGCCCACCACGGCCACGCCGCATGTCATCTTCTCTGCCATATCGATCTCCGTAGGACAGAGAATCCTACCATTCGGGATTGACCATTGTCTATTGACTATTGACAATTGAACCGGTGGCGGCTGTCGCCGAACGGGAGACCGGCAATGAGTGACGGAGCACCCTCCGCAGCATGCGTCAGGCAGGCGTCTATCTCTCTGTACGTTCTGGGGGCGTACCACCTTTTGACCGGGGCGGCCATGCTGGCACAGTTGGCGGGCCTGCCGAAGGGGTGGTACTTCTGGAGTGGCGGCATCGGCGTGAGTGTGCTGTGGGGTGGCTTCCTGATCTGGTGCGGACGTAACCTGCTGCTGCGAAACGTGCTGTCCGAGCTGCTCGCCATATTCGCGATGCTGTCTCTTCCGGCCGTCGTTGTCGGGGCGTTCTTCATTCCGCGGATGGTCAGCACGTTCTACACCGTCAGCGTCTGCGGGGGCGGTTCGCTCCAGGTCCTCGCGTTCATTCTGGTGCTGCGGGTGTGGTTGGGGCGTCGCCGGCAGGGGCAGTCGGGGCAGGGTCCGGTGTGAATGCGGCCTGTACCTGGGCGCCCCCGTCGGCGCCGGGTTTGTCGCGGTGCGGCTTCCAGAACAGCACCAGGCACGCGGGCAGGAGCAGCAGGTTCCCCAGCAGCGCCGACAGCAGCGTCACCCCCGTGAGTTCCGCGAACCGCCGGCTGGGCACGAACCGGCTGAACAGGAGCACCGACAGCCCGGCCACGATCAGGAACGTCGCCAGTACGACCGCCCGCCCCGCGCTCTGGAACGACCGCCGGATGGACTGGAGGACGTCTCCGTCCAGGCGGATCTCCTCGCGGAAGCGGGCCAGGAAGTGGATGGTGTTGTCCACCGCGATGCCGATGCTGACGGCGAAGACCACCACGTTGCCCGCGTTCAGTTCGTAGCCGCGAAGGGCGATGTACCCCAGCACCACCAGCAGGGGGGCCAGGTTGGGCAGCACGGCGATCAGCCCCACGCGGAGCGACCAGAACAGCAGCGCGATCACGCAGAAGATGACCACGGTGGCCGACACGAGCGACCAGAACAGGTCGCGGACGAAGCGGTCCATGGCCTTCGCGTGGACGTACGAGTCGCCGGTGAGGCAGGCGCGGACGCCCAGGTGCGGCGGGAAGATCTCGCCCAGGCGATTGGTCAGGGTAGCGATCATGGCGAGCATCTTCCGCGAGCCGATGTCGCGCACGCGAAGCAGGATGCGGGCCCGCCGCCCGTCGGCCGACAGGAACATCTCCGGGTGGACCAGGTTGGCGGTGCGGCGGGCGATCTGCCCGGCCAGCGTCAGGCGGGCCTGCCCGCCCGCGGTCGAGCCGCCCAGGACGACGGCGGCGTACGACTGGCCGGTCAGCCCGGCATACACTTCCCGTAACACGTCGGCGTAGGAGCGGGTCGAGACCACGCCCTCCAGGCCGGCTGCGAACGCCTCCGCCTGGGCGGTGCGTTCATAGGCATCGCCACCCAGGAACGCCTGCTCGCGGTCGGCCTCCAGGCTGATCTCCAGCGGCAGGATGCCCGAAAGCTGTCTCTCCACCAGCCGCAGCGTCTTGATCCCCGGGTGGGACTCGTCGTACGTCTCCATCATGTAGGAGTTCACGACCGCGCCGCGGGCCAGCACCAGGGCGGCCGCCACCACCACCGCCCCGCCCGCCAGCGTGCGGCGCGGGTTGCGTGCGATCAGGTGCCCCGCCCAGCCGACCAGCCGGGCCACCGGGTGCAGGTGGTGGTCGCGGACCGCTCCGCGGTCCAGGCGGGGCGGGCGGACGCTCGGCAGCAGCGTCCCCAGCACGGTGATGGTGCTGACGTAAAGCAGGCCCACGCCGATCACCGCGTGCAGCCCGAGGGCCTGGAGCACCGCGCTGCGGGCCGCCAGCAGGCTGGCGAAACCCACCATCGTCGTCAGCGATGTCAGCAGGCAGGCCAGCAGCATGAAGCGGACGGTCCGCCGGGCCGCACCGATCGGCCGGCGCGGCGTGCGGACGATCTCTTCGCCGTAGCGGCTGACCATGTGCACGCAGTTGGCCATCCCGATCACGAACAACATCACCGGCAGGACGTTGCTGACGATGTTGAGTTCCTGCCCGCACAGCACGAACAAGCCGACCGTCCAGGCCAGGCCCGCGCCGACGGCCGCCAGCGGCAGCAGCGCCGCGCCCAGGCGGCGGAACTCGCCCAGCAGGATGATCAGGAACAGCCCGCCGGCCACCGGCAGGAGGAAGAACAGGTCCTCCCGCAGGCCCTGGACGATGTCCATGCGAAGGGCGGGCAACCCGCTCAGGTGGACCGCGTACCCCGCGGGCAGGGGCGAGCGGTCCAGCGTAGCCTTCACCCGGGCGATCAGGTCCCTCATGCGGGCGGCCTCGCGGCAGTCGGCGTCGGCGAACAGCACGATCTTCGTCGCGCGGCGGTCGCGGCTGATCAACTCCCCGTCCACCAGGGGCAGGTGGTGGAGTTGTTCGTTGATTCGCTGTCGGGTGTCGGCGGTCAAGGCGGCGGGCACCAGCGGCTGCGAGCCGACCGCCAGGCCCACGCCGGGAATGCGCCGCGGCACCTGGAGCAGGACCATCGCCTCGGCCCGCTGGACGTGGGTCAGTGCCTGCAACTCGCCGGCCACGCGGACCTGCCAGGCCAGGGCCGCCTCGCCGAGCACGTCGTCGCCCCCCGTGGCCTCCAGCACCACCAGCAGCACCGCGTCCTGGTAGCCGAACACGCGCTTGAACTCTTCGTCGTAGTTCAGGAGATCGTCGTTGCCCTCGAAGACGGCCTGCGGCGTGAAGTCGAACTGCAACGAGGGCGCCAGGGCGGCGCCGGTCAGCGTGAGCGCCGACAGGCACGCCACCACCCACCAGCGGTATCGAAGCAGGAAGCGCGCGATTCTCATGTGCGGATAAGTCTATCGCCCTCTCACGCGAGAGCCAAGGGGGAGGTGCGACAGGCGTCTCGCCTGTCGGATGCGAAAGTGCGAACGAATGTCTTTCGCCCGGGTCCCGCTGGACGAATGGGGGCCTGCGGGCGTATCATCCACCCGCCGCGGCTCTGCCGCGGGAGGAGCGGCAGCGTGGACGAACGGACGACCTACGACCTTCTGCTTGTCGGGTGGCTGGTGCTGGCCGGGGCCGTCTTCGTCGCGCTGATGCGGACCACCGCCCCCTACGGGCGGTTCGCCAGGCCGGGGTGGGGGCCGGTCCTGTCAGCCCGGCTGGGCTGGCTGCTCATGGAGTCGCCCGCCGTCGTCATGGTGGTCCTCCTGTTCGCCCTCGGCCGCCACCGTTCGGCCGCGGACTGGACGTTCCTGGTTGTCTGGAACGTCCACTATGGCTACCGGACCTTTATCTACTCGCAACGTCTGCGCAGCAGCCGGTCCATGCCGATGGTGGTGGTGGCCAGCGGGATGTTCTTCAACGTGGTCAACGGGTACCTGCAGGGGCGATATCTCTTCGCCCTGGGCCCCTCGCGCGGCGCCGAGTGGTTGACCGGGCCGGCCTTCCTGGCGGGCCTGGGACTGTTCCTGGGCGGCCTGTGCGTCCACGTGCAGGCCGACAGCCGCCTCCGGTCTTTCCGCCGCCCGGGGGAGCGACACTACGATCTGCCCCGCGGCGGTCTGTTCAACTATGTCTCCTGCCCCAACTACCTGGGCGAGATGGTGGAGTGGGCTGGCTGGGCCCTCCTGACGTGGTCGCCTGCGGGCGTTGCCTTCGCCGTCTGGACGGCGGCGAACCTCCTGCCCAGGGCGCTGGCGTGCCATCGCTGGTATCGAAGCACGTTCCCCGACTATCCGCCCCGACGGCGGGCGGTCTTCCCCGGCATCCTCTAGAAAAAAGAACCTTCGCTTGACACGCAAGCCGATGCCGGATAAAAGTCTCGGCGTCCAGCGCCGCCGTATGGATGGCGACGCGCGAACCAATTCTTGGGCGTTTTGTTCTGCCCGCCAGGTAGGAAAGGCCTCTCAGTGATAAATCGGCGATCGGTACGACACGCGGCGTGGATGCTCCTGTTGGTCTCCATAGCCTCGCCCGCCCTGGGCGGCAGCGACTACGGCGACAAGGACTTCTCCGTCCGTCTGCCCGCGGCGTTCGTCCGCTTCACCGAGGTCACGGTGTTCGGCGGCCCGACGGCAGCCAACCGCACCTCCGGTGCAATCAACCCGGCCTCGGTGGGTTGGTTCTCCCTGCCGGACAAGCTGGGGCTTGTCGTTACCCCGTCGTACTCGCAGATCCGCCTGGACGAGGGGACCAACATCAACGTGATCAGCGAGTCGCTCACGTGGGACACCAAGAAGTTCGGCACCTTCCAGCCGGTGCTCAACCAGATCTGCGTCAACCGCGCCACCACCCGCCAGGGGCTGGAGTTCGACTACGAGGTCAAGACCAGCCTGCTCCAGTGGGGCAAGCGATTCGAGAAGGTCGGCATCGGGGCCAGCCTGAGCTACACCGAGGCGGAGGTCGTCAACAATCTCGGCCCGCTCCGCGTCAGCGAAAGCCACGCCGAGAACTATCGCTTCCGCGTGGGCGGGCTGTACGAGCCGGCCAAGAACTGGCTGATCGGACTGGTCACGGAGTACGGGTTCTCGCCCTTCCGCGCCCGGGCCCTGGTGCCCACGCTCGGCGGCTTCGTGCCGGTGAAGATCAAGGACACCCAGGAGCAGTACATTCTCCGCCCGGGGATCTCCTACGAGTACGCCCCGATGTCCGTGGTTCACGTGGACTACGAGTACGGCAACTACTACACCACCTTCGACCGGCTCCAGGTCCACCGCTTCTCGGGCGGCGTCCAGCACAGCCTGACGCAGTGGCTGTACCTTCGGGCTGGCGCAGCCTTCGACGCCCGGGGCAACATCGGCTGGAGCGGCGGGCTGACGGTCTTCATGGCCAAGTGGTGCTCTCTGGACCTGGGCTACCTCTGTGACATGTACCCCGAGCTTCGCCCGGAGTTCGGCCGCTCACACACCTGGCAGGTGGCGCTCTCACTGCGGTTCTGACGCCCGCGCGAATCGAACGCACAAACTGCTCCAACGAAAGCCCACGGAAGGCCTTCCGTGGGCTTTGGCGTCCGGGCAGGAGAGCGCGGCCCGAAGCGGAAGGGCATACGACCCCCGTCTACTTTTCTTGCAGCTTGCGCATGGCGGCCGCGTATCGCTTGCCGAACTCGCGAAGGGCGGGCGTGTCGAAGTGGACCTTGTCGCCCTTGTCCTTCAGGCCGGCTGACTCCGCCACCGCGGAATGGGGCAGCTTCTTCGCAAGGGCGTCGATCTGTTCGTTGACCACGGGCCAGCAACTGGGCTTGCCTCCCCGGCCCTCGCGCTTGAGGAACTCCCCGAGCTTGCCCGCCACGAAGGGGACCTCGCCCGCGCCCAGGTCGGCCCGCAGGTCGGTCACCATCTTCGCCAGTCGCTCGCCATAGCTGCGGGCGGTCTGCTCGCTGCCGCTGTCGCTCTCGCCCTGGTGCCACAGGATGCCCTTGAGCGTGCCGTCCTTCATGGCCGCCTTCGCCCGCGCCAACGCCTGCTTGTACAGGTCGCCGCCCTGGACCCACCGCGACAGTGGCGTGCCGCCCACTGCACAGGGGATCAGTCCGATCGTCACGTCCTTACCGGAAGCGTCGGCCATCACCCGGGCGAAGCTCATCCCCAGCCCCGCCGCCGCGACCGGCTTGTCGAAGTGCAGAGGCTCGTCCGCCGGCGCCCACGCGTTAGCCTTGGTGAACTTCAGCACCCGCTCGTTGGAGACCGCGTGCTCCGCGTCGAGCTTGCCCCGCCCAGCCATGTTCGACTGCCCGATCAGCAGATACAGATGGAACTTCTCCTTGGGCGGCAACTTCACGGCCGGCGCGTCCTTGCCCGGCCCAGCCGCCCGGGCCGGACACGCCACCATCGCCAGACCCAGGGCCAGAAGGAACAGGAACCGGGAAGCCGCTCCGAACTGCCTTGAAATAGTCATGTTTAGTCTCCGGGCGGCATTCTAGAACGAGTTGTCGGTGATGGCAATCGCCAAGATGTGGAGGAACGCATTTGGTTTGCGTCCTTGTTGTCGCCCCCGTAGCGGGATGATAGGATAGCGACTGGCGAGAGCGACACCGGAAGGCGGAACTCATGCTGGCATCGTCCTCTGTATACTCGGACATCGTTTCAGCCTCCATCGGCTGCATGTACTTCTGGTGGGTCTGGATCGGGGTCCTCGTCGTCCTGCCGGGGGTCTTGCGCAAGCCATCATCTTCAATCGCTTACCGCAGGCGAGATGCGCTTGTTCGAAGGGTTTCGGCCTTCTTGTTCGGCTGCCTGAGCGCAGCCTTTGTTTCCCTTATGACCGGGTCGGTCTCGGCTTACGGGTTGTATCTGGCCCGGCGCAGCGAGTGGGGCGGGTACGGCTTGCTTGCCTTGGTGAATGCGGCCGGGCTTGCTGCCAGTTCGACAGCGGCACTGGTAATCCTGCGGAGGCCGATATTGACTCTGGCAGGCCTCATCACGGGATTCGTCCTCCCCCTTACGGTCGGGGCACCGTTCCTCATTCCCTTGGATATGCACTGCCTCACCCGCCTTCGCGACCGGTTGGCGGCGGATCGGGCCCGTCAGGTCGGTGCGGCACGGGCCGCCAGGGCGACCCAGCCGTCGGCCACGTCCGCCCCGGGCCAGCCGCCGGCTTCGCAGGCGGCGGAGAATCCCGCAGGGTAAAAGAGGGCTCTTCCGGGATTTGCGGGGATTGAAAGTGCGTGATAGCAGGCGTCGCTTGCGACCGCATCAGTCCCGGAGGGACGCCGGACGGTAGCCGGGGGTGAGCGGAGCGAAGCCCCCGGTAGTAAGCTCAGATAGGACCAGCCCCGGCAGGGGCGTCGGAAGTCGTTGGAATGCTCAGTGCGCCGGATCTTCCGACGCCCCTTGCGGGGCTGGTCAGCAGCGATCAACTCACCGGGGGCTCACTGCGTTCGCCCCCGGCTACCATCCTACGGCCCTCCGGGCCTAGGCGGCCCCTTGCGGGGCCGCTGTGTGCGTATCATGCGACAGGCCCGCAAATCCCGGAAGAACCAGAAAAGAGGCGGTCAAGCAGCAGGGGGATGGGGCCGATAGATCCAATGGCCGAGGGAGCGCCTCGTCCCTGTTCTGCGCCGGCGGACCGCCGGGCGTCAGGCAGCCGGAGAAAAGCCCAAAGCGGAGAGAGATCGTGAGCCAGACTCAAGGCCAGACCGCCAACACGGACTACTTTCACACGTTCCTGAACCGTACGATGCTCATGCTCGGGCAGGAGGCGGTGGACACGCTGCGGACCAAGACGGTCGCCGTCGCCGGCTGCGGTGGGCAGGGCGGCTCGGCCTGCCTCACGCTCGCCCGCATGGGCGTGGGCGGGTTCATCCTGGCCGATCCCAAGCCCTTCGACGAGCCGGACATCAACCGCCAGTGGGCGGCCAACCTCACCACCCTGGGCCGAAACAAGGCCGAGGTCTACGACGAGCTGCTCCGGCAGATCAACCCCGACGTCCGCGTGCGGGCGCACACCGAGGGCATCACCGACGCCAACGTGACCGACTTCCTGGCCGGGGCGGACATCCTGATCGACTGCCTGGACGTAGCCGTCGCGCCGGCCCTGCGGGCGAAGATGTTCGCCGGCGCCCGCTCCGCCGGCCTCTACGCCGCCACCGGCGCGATGATCAGCTTCGGAGGCGTGATGGCGGTGGCCGCCCCGGACGGCCTGCCCATGGACCTGATCAACGCCCACGAGGACGAGTCCATCCGCGACAGCCACCTGCCGAAGTTCCTCGAAGAGATCTTCGTGCCCGAGTTCGTCCGCCGCGTCGAACGGACCATCGGGCAGTTCAAGGCCCCGTCGATCGCCGTCTCGCCGGCCCTGCTGGGGCTGATGCTGAGCACCGAGGCGGTGGTGGCCCTGCTGGGCTCGAGTATGCCCGGCTGGCGCCCGCCCGTGTGTCTGCCCAACCTGATGGTCGTGGACCTGCTTCGGATGACCTACCGCGTGGCCAAGCTGGAGGAGTTCATGGACGCCCCGGCTGCGCCCGCTCAGCCGCCTGCCGATCCCTCGGTGGAGGTTGCTTCCCCGCCCGCCGAGGCCGCCCAGGCCGCCCGCCGCGCCGTCCTGTCCAAGGTCGGCTGGAACACCAACCTCCTGCCTCACGAAGCGGTCCAGGTGGACCTGCTGACCGACAGTTGGAGCGAGATTCCCGGCGCCCAGACGGACGAAGAGATCGCCCGGCCCACGGCTGTGCAGACCGAGGACGTGCTCCGCGGGCAGTTGGGGTACCGTTTCTTCGTGCCCGTCTTCCGCGGGCGGTTCGCCGAGTCGCTGCTGGCCCGCACGATCCGCCCCGGCGGCATCGTCGTCTGCAACAGCCTCTTCCCGACCACACGGTTCCACATGCAGTCGGGCGGGCTGGACGTCCGCGAGTTGGCCTGCCCGCAGGCGTTTGACGCGATCGCGGATGCGCCGTTCAAGGGCGACCTGGACATCGCCGCCCTGGGCGAGTTGCTCTTCGGCCCCGAGGGGCAGAAGGTGCGGGCTGTCTACATGGAGCTGGCCGTCAACGCGACCGGCGGGCACCCGGTCTCGGCCGCCAACCTGCGGGCCGTGCGCGAGCTGACCGCCCAGCGAGGCATCCCCGTGCTGCTGGACACGACGCGGGCCTTCGAGAACGCCGAACTGGTCCGCCAACGCGAACCCGGCTACGCGGATCGCTCGCTCGGTTCGATCGTCCGCGAGTTGTGTGCATACAGCGACGCCTGCGCGGGCAGCCTGACCAAGGACTTCCGCTGCCGCGTGGGCGGCTACGTGGGCACGAACCACATGGAGATGTTCGTCGGCGTGCGAGACCTGACGCTGGCGATGGGCGACGGACTGGACGCCGCCGGCTTCGCGGCTATGCGCGCCGCGCTGGCCCGCTGCGCCGAATGGAACGCCCAGTCGCAGGCCCGGGTGGCCCAGGCGGCCAACCTGCACAAGGAGCTTGCCGCCCGCGGCGTTGCGGTGCTCAGCCCGCCCGGCGGGCACGGCGTGTTCATCGACGTGCGGGCGATGCTGCCGCACGTCACCGCCGATCGGTTCCCCGCCCAGACCCTGACCAACGAGTTGTTTATCGCCGCCGGCGTGCGAGGCTCTGAGAATCTCATCACGCCCGCCCAGGCCGAGAGCGGGACCTGCCTGCTCCGCCTGGCCCTGCCGCTGGGCGGCCTTAACGCCCAGGCGCAGAGCGCGGTGGTGGAGGGCCTGGCCTCGCTGCTGGATCGCCGCCAGAGCATTCGCGGCCTGCGCCGCACCGGCGGCCCGGCCGGAGTACTCGGGCAGTTCGCGGGGACCTTTGCCCCTATTGCCGATTGACGCCAGGCTGCTGAACGGCCCTGATAGCCGATGACCAAGCCCACGGGCACGAGTCCGTGGGCTCGTCTTTCAGTCTCTCGGAATAGGACGATGCCGTGCCCATGTTGGCCCGGAGGTGCGGCCTGTATTCTCGCTCTCGACGACCCTCTCTGTGTGCCATTCCGGTGTCTGGCCGGCCTGGGAAAATAGTCAAGACCGGGTGGACATGATTTCCAGGGGGGATACAATGCGAGCAATCCCGTCCGGCAACGAGGTGGGGCAGATCTTCCGGAAAGTTCCGCCGCAAGGGAGCGTGCATATGCCAGACATGTCATCCGGAAACGCGTCAAAACCGGCGTCCCCCGTACGCACGATAGCCGGCGGCGCGTTGGGCATCGTGTCAGGCCTGTTGGTCGCCTACGGCGCTACAAGGCTGACCCGGTCAGCCGATGGGGCGGACTGTCGATGGCTGATGCTGCTGGTCACGGCGGCTCTGTGTTTCGGCTTCGCGGTGGTGATCGCGTTGATTCGCGAGGGCGCCCTTGTCCGCCGATCCAGCTACCTGCCCGGGGCAACGGCCGTCTGTGCCTTCCTCGCATGGAGCATAGTCGACTGGATCCTCGTGGACGGATGGCTCGTGCCGGGCTTTCCGTATGTTCGGCTGATCCTGATCGTCCTCCTGCTGGCGGCCGTGGTATTTCTGGTGTTGGCGCAGTGGGTAAGACAGAGCGTGGTGGTCAAAACAGTCGGCTTGGCCGCGGCGGCATGTGGGCTGGTTGTGGCGATCCACGTGTTTCGCTGTGTCGGCGTGGATCTTTCGGGAGAGTGGGTCACGCTGTCAACGGCCAACGGCCACGTATGGCATGTTGACCGGTGGATATTCGGTGTCTTTCCATACAAGTCCGCTCCAAAGGACGCCGCACCGAAGGCGGGGGGAGAGGCGATCAACGGAGAGGTCCTCTTCAGCGCGTATCAGAAGGGGCACGGGTTTGTGGTCACGGAATTCGGAATGTGGCGAAACTGGGCCGGGCCGACCGGGACGGACTTCGACAAGAAGCTCGATTCAAACGAACGCTACCGATACCGGAAGGACGGCGCTGCGTATCGGGCGGAACGATTCAAGACGTTGGGTGCTCTCGAGTTGATCACTGTCTCCAATCGGTCGGCTCGCGTTCTGGATCCCAATACACTGGTCATCACCGCGAACGTGACCAAATCGGAGCGGTGGTTTCTCTGGCGCGGGGGAATTGCTCCAGACCACCGAGAGCCAATAAGCGGAGTGTGGCGTTTCGACGGTGCGGGGCGCGAGGCGATGTACAAGCTGATCTTTGGCGGCGACCCATTTGGCCCGGCCCGGAAGTTCATCGGTGCAGAGAAGTCCGGCGCCTCGCTTCGTCAATGTGCCGTAGTCCGCGAAACGGAATTGCCCTACCACACCGAAGACGACAAGGAGGTCACGTATTTCAACGACAAAGACGCGGCATGGGGGCAGAACGTGGTTCACAGATGGATCAACGGGGCCGGCCTGTACCTGATGCTGATGACGCTGGATGACGGGAGAGTGGTCGGGCGGTACTTCGCACGATTGGGGGCTTCGTGCTGGCCCCTTCACCGGATTGCCGGCAAGGTGGACGACGCAGGCGCCGACCTGAGGCATTTCAGCCCGGACGGCAGCGAACTCTGGCATGGCCGGGCTGTGATTTCCGGCGATACTGTCCAGTTGGCCGTAGCCGATCACAAGCCCTGGGAACTCCGACGCATCGGCGAGGACGACGTCGTCGCGAAGATCCGCGACACGTACCTGATCTGGAAGGAGATTGACGATCACGCCGTCAACATGGTCCTGATAGGCCTGGGGATATTGCTGGTGGCCGCGATTGTGGTGGGGATCCTATTCTGGATCATGACGCCGGGGGGACCGATCTCCGTTTCCAAGGAAGTGGCGGACCGGATGCACATAAGGAATCTGCTACGTCTCTTTGATCGACGTGAAGGGTAACACGCAGGACCGCTGAGCGAACCCAAGGAACGGGACGCTTTGCTGCGATGGCCGGTTTTCGATTGAAATGAAAGCCCACCCGTTCAAAGGGTGGGCTCTTGTCTTCAATGGTCAATCGTCAATAGACAATGGTCAATTACAGGTAGTACTCCGGCAGGTAGTGCTTGCCCTGGAGCAGTCGCTCGACGTCGATGGCCGCCTGCGCCAGGTCGCCGCCGACCTGGAGCGTCAAATCCGCCTTGTGGCGATGGAGTGCGCTGTCGCCGATGTTGACCACCAGCAGATCGCCGGGGGCGTTGAGCGTACGGATCACGTCCATCTCGCCGTCGTCCAGGTCGGTGACGGTGGCGATGAGGATCAACCCGGCGTCGGTGAAGAGGTGGCCGATCTCGCCCAGGCGCCGCAGGTACTCGTCGCGCTGGTCCTTGACCTCGCTGTCGCCGAGCAGGCTGTTGGACAGACCCAGGTAGTAGACCATCCGCCCGTCCTGAAAGAGGCGTTCCTCGAGGCGTTTGGCCAGTTCGGCCTTGCGGGTGCCCTCGCGCCCGGTCAGCAGCAGCAGGGTGGCCCGCTGGTTGTAGCGGCTGCGGCGGGCGTCGCCCGTGAGGCGGCTGCGATCCCAGGCCCGTTCGCGCTCGGCCACGTGCTTGCGGCTGAGGGTGTTCCGGGCGGCGGCCGCGTCCAGCACGATCCCGCCGCCGGCAATCTCGTAGTTGTCGATGATGACGAACCGTCCGGTGGAGGGGATGTCGGCGGCCAGATCGCAGGCGATCGGCTTGAGGGTCTCCAGGACGACCTGGGCGACGTCGTGACGCTCGACCTGCGGCTTATGGGCGTCCAGATCCAGCGTGCTGGCGTCCAGCACGTGGGCGATGTCGGTCAACCACACCTGCGTGCGCGCGCCGGCCAGCTTGAGCTTGTAGCGCCGCCCCTTGATCATCGGGGCCTTGCCCAGCCAGAACAGCGTGGCCCGGATCTGCGTGGTCACGCGGGGCGGGGCCTGGTCGGCCCTGACCATCAGCTCGCCCGGCTTGATGTACACCTGCGTGGTCAGCGTCACGCCGGTGGAGCGGCCCGGCTCGGCCGAGTCGCGCCGCGGGGCGTTGAACTCCTCGACGCTGGCCACGGTGGACCGCTTGCCGGAGGGCAGGAAGACGACCTCGTCGCCGACGGCGACCTGTCCGGTCTCGATGCGCCCGGCCACGATTCGCCGGTCGTCGCCGGCCTCGGTGAACTTGTAGATGTCCTGCACGGGCATGCGCAGGGGCTTGTCGATGGGGTGGGGCTCCTTGACGAACCGGTCGACCATTTCCAGGGCGGCCGGGCCGTCGTACCAGGGCATGCGGTCTCCGCGGCCGACGATGTTCACGCCGTCGCGGGCGCTGACGGGGATGAAGGCCATGGGCGTGATGTCGACCTGGCGGAGGAAGTCGCTGTACTCTGCGACGATGGCGTCGTAGACGTCCTGGCGGTAGTCGACGAGGTCCATCTTGTTGATGCAGACGGCGATCTGGCGGATGCCGAGCAGGCCCAGCAGGTATCCGTGCCGTCGCGAGTTCTCGCGGACGCCCTCCTTGGCGTCGATGACCAGCAGGGCCCCCTCGGCGCGGGCGGCGCCGCTGATCATGTTCTTGAGAAACTCCAGGTGCCCCGGGGCGTCGATGATGATGTAGTCGCGCCTGGCGGACTTGAAGAAGCAGCGGGCCGAGTCGATCGTGATGCCCTGGGTCTGCTCGTCCTTGAGGGCGTCCAGCAGGAAGGCGTACTCGAAGGGCTTGGCGTTGCGGCGGCACTGTTCCTGGACGGCCTGGAGCTTGCCCTGGGGCAGGCTGCCCGTGTCGGCCAGCAGGCGACCGACCACGGTGCTCTTGCCGTGATCCACGTGCCCCACGATGACGATGTTCATCTTCTCCCGCAGGGCGGAGGGCCGGCTCGGCTGGGCGGGGGGTGTCATTACGCTCTGTTCCATCGCAACTACCCTTTGTGACGGTCAGGCTCCGTTACTCGACAATCGACAGACGGAAGCGGAGGGTCACATGTATCCCTCGCGGCGCAGGGCCTCCAGGCCGTAGCCGTCTTCCTTGTCCTGCTGGCGGCCGCTGCGCTCGGCAATGTTGGCGAAGCGTCCGCTGCGCAGCTCCTCGATGATGTCGCCCACGGTGCGAGAGGTCGACTCGACGGGGCTCGTGCAGGGGAAGCAGCCCAGGCTGCGATATCGCTTGCCTTCGCCCCGATCGAAGTAGAGGCTGACGACCGGGATGTTCTCGCGCTCGATGTACTCCCAGACGTTCAGCTCCGTCCAGTCCAGCAGGGGGTGGACGCGGACATGCGTGCCGGGGGCGAAGTCCGTCTTGAACTGGTTCCACAGCTCGGGCGGCTGGTCGCCGATGTCCCACTCGCTGTGCTGGTCGCGCGGAGAGAAGTACCGCTCCTTGGAGCGGCTGCCCTCCTCGTCGGCCCGGGCCCCGACGATCACGCCGGTGAAGGGCTCGCCGGCGGTGGTCTTGACGTACTGCCCGGTCGAGTGGTCCATGACCCACCGCGCCCATTCCCCGCTGAGGGTCTTGCGAAGGGCCTCGGTCTTGAGGGCGGCGCAGCACTGGATCCGCGTGGCGTTGCCGTCCGGGAACGTCCGCCGCTGGGCCAGGGCCTGCTCGTTCCGCCCGACGATCATGTTCAGCTTCCACTCCATCGCCAGGCGGTCGCGGTACTCGATCATCTCGGGGATCTTGTAGGCCGTGTCGACGTGCATCAGCGGGAAGGGCACGTGGCCGAAGAACGCCTTGCGGGCCAGGTGCAGCAGGACCGTGCTGTCCTTTCCGATCGACCACAACATCACGAGCTGCTTGAACTCGCGGTAGGCCTCTCGCAGGATGTACACGCTCTGAGATTCGAGTTCGTCCAGTCGTTCCATTGCAGTAGCCAGCAATCAGGAGTCAGTAGTCCGCCGTCCGCGATCCGCACCCTGTGGGCAGGATCGGCCTGGTCGCTTCAATGCGCCAGGCGCTCGCCCTTCCTCACCAGCCTGCCTTGCACCACGTGCAGGCCGCATTCCTTCTGCTCGGGCTCCTCCCACCACCACCGGCCCGAACGAATGTCCCGTCCGGCCAGGACGGCCCGCGTACAGGGCAGGCAGCCGATGCTCGGATAGTTCTCGTCGTGGAGGGCGTTGTACGGCACGTCATGTTTGCGGACGTACGTCCAGACCTTATCGAGCGTCCAGTCGGCCAGGGGGTTGAGCTTCACCAGGCGATTGGCGCCGTCCCACTGGACGGTGTCGACATCCTCGCGGGTGACCGACTGCTCGCGTCGCAGCCCGCATACCCAGGCATCCAGCCCGGCCAGGCGGCGGCGAAGCACCGCCACTTTGCGGACGTGGCAGCACAGCTTGCGGAGTTCCACGCTGGTGTAGTAGGGGGCCGGACCATGGCGGCGAGTCATCTTGCGAACTTCCTCGGCATCCGGGCGCAGCACCTCGATCTCCAGGCAATAGCGTCGCTCCGTCTGCTCGATCAGTCGCAGGGTCTGCTCGGGCAGCTTGCCCGTGTCGATCGTGAACAGGGGGATCTTCGCGCCGGACCGGACGATCAGGTCGGTCAGGACCTGATCCTCCAACCCGAGGCTGGTGGCGAAGGCGAGCCGGCCTTCAAAACGCTGCCCAGCCCATAGCAACAGGTCCTTCCCGCTCAAGCCGGCTGCCTCCCCGGCCAGTTCGGCCGCCGTCGCCGCCGCGTCATTCAGTTGTTCTGTCATGCAAGCGCCCTTTGTTTCTTATAATACTACACCACATTGCTCGATTTAGTCAAGATTAAATACACAAAACCTATCGACAAAGTAATTATGCATGGGTAGGTGCGGGATTTCAAGTCGTGCGTGCGGACGCAGAGGCCAGTCGCCTGCGAACGGAGGGATCGTCCTGGGTTTTGTCCCGGTTTACGGGTAAGATGCCTGGCATGGCAAAGAAGAGCGAGTCTCAGGTCTGGTCGGCGTGGGCGACGGCGTGGGGGCCGGTGGGGGCGGTGGCCAGCGAGCGCGGAGTGTGCCGGTTCATCCTGCCGCACTACACCATGCGAGACCTGGAGCAGTTGTTGGCCTGGGAGCACAAGGACGCTGTCCGCGACGATTCGGCATTCTCGGACCTGACGATCCTGTCGCGCGAGTACTTCAACGGCAAGATGGTGGACTTCAGCGGCATCTGTTGCGATCTGCCTGCGGAAGGGTCGTTCAGCGGCGTGGTTCTGCGAGCCTGTCGCGAGGTCCCTTACGGCAAGACCGTGGGCTACCTGGCCCTGGCCAAGCAGATCGGGCGCGAAGACGCCGTCCGGGCGGTCGCGACGGCCCTGAGCAAGAATCACGTCCCGCTGATTATCCCCTGTCACCGCGTCATCTACTCCGGCGGAGGAATGGGGGGCTTCACGGCCGAGGGCGGCGTGGACCTCAAGAAGCGGATGATCGACCTGGAGCGCCGCAACGCCGGTTGACGGTCCAGAACCGAAGGTCGCCAGTCGGCCCTCACTCGACCGGGTCGTATCCGCTGCCTCCCCACGGGTTGCATCGCAGGATCCGCCAGATGCCCTTGAGCCCACCCCGCAAAGCCCCGTATCGCTGCACGGCCTGGATGAAATAGTTGCTGCACGTGGGCTCGAAGCGGCATTGCCGGCCCAGGAAGGGCGACAGCGCGACCTGGTAGAGGCGAACGATCAGGATCAAACCCGCCTGGGCCAGCCGGCTGATCCAGGACAGCGGCGGGGGGAGTCTCACGGCGTTTCCTCCGGGCCGGGCTCGGGCGGCGGGGGGGCTTGCCGCTCGATCCGCCGCGCCAGCGACCGCAGCGATTCCCGCAGACTCGCCAGGCAGGCCGCGCGTCCCGGGCGGGGGAGGATGACGTAGTCCCATCCGACGGGCAATTCGGGGCGGGTCAGGCGGAAGGCCTCGCGGCAGAGTCGCTTGGCCCGGTTGCGTCGCACCGCCGACCCGTGGCGCCGCCCCACAGCTACGGCTGCACGCGAGCGGTCCAGTGCGTTGGGCGCCGCCAACAGGGTCATCGCCGCGTCGGTTGCCCGCCGACCCGCGGCGAATACGCGATCGATTTCGCCGGCCCGCGTCAGGCGAAACCGCCTGTCGGCCGACAGCTTGCCTGTCGGAGGTTTGTCGCTCACGGACGGCATTTTACCGTTGTGGGCGGCAAAATTCGCTTCCCAATTCGCGGCGGTCTGTGTATACTCCGCGAGGTTGGGGATGTAGCTCAGTTGGGAGAGCGGCTGGTTCGCAATCAGCAGGTCAGGGGTTCGAGCCCCCTCATCTCCACGTATCGTAAGGCCCCGCGGATGCGGGGCTTTGCGCGTTTCTGGGACGTCCTTTTCGCTCGCCGCCGCCGCGCGGCTGAAGATATTTTTTCCGCTTCGGGGAAGATTTCGCCTCCAGCCATCAACCATACCGGGGAAGCGGTCAATTGATGATATGGACTTTGATCAGCCGGTGCCAACCGACCAGGAGCTCGCGCGACGCTCTCGTAGCGGCGATCGTCGCGCGTTTCACGAGTTGGTGGAGCGCCACGGGCGATACCTGCTGGGCCTGGCGATGCGGCTGGTGGGGCAGCCAGCCGACGCCGAGGACGTTGTCCAGGAGACGTTCGCCGGCGCCTATCGCGGTTTGGCAGGCTTTCGGCAGGAGGCTTCGGTGAAGAGTTGGCTGACGCAGATCCTGATCCTGCAGGCGGCGCGGCATCATCGCGAAGTCTCGCGGCGTCGGGGGCGGCTGCAAGCCGCCCAGGATGCGGTCGGCGGCAGGCAGAGACAGTCCGGGGTTCGGGATTCGGACCTGCGGCTGGACCTGGGCTCGGCCCTGCTGGCCCTGAATACGGACCATCGCGAGGTAATCGTGCTGCGGGAGTTGCAGGGCATGAGCTATGACGAGATTGCGGACGTGCTGAAGTTGCCCCGGGGCACGGTGGAAAGCCGCCTGTTCCGGGCCCGCAGGCAACTCCAGGTGCTGCTCAGAGAGTACCTGTTTTGACGGCGGAAGGAGCAGGTATGAACGATTGCGAACAGGCGTATCGACTAGGCGCGTACATGGACGGCGAGCTGTCGGCCGGCGAACGGGCGACGGTGGAATCGCATCTGTGTGCTTGCCCGTCCTGTCAGGCGGAGGTGCAGCGACTGCGCCGCCTGGCGGACATGCTGCACCAGTTTGAAGGGCTGCAGATCCCCTCCGGCGCAATGGAGCGGCTGCACGATTCGGTGGACTCGACCTTGACCGCCGGCGTTCGCCGGCTGGCTGCCTGGTCGGCGGCGGCCGCCGCGGTCATCCTGGCCGCGTGCAGCATCTCCCTGATGCGGTCCGGCGGCTCGCCGGCCCAGGCCTCGCCCCCGGCGGTGGCCACGTGGGAGACCGCCGCCGTGGCCCGCACGCCGGCCGAGGCGGCGGCTGCACAGGATGAGCAACTGGCCATGTGGGTCGTGCGGGACCTGTCCGGGAGGATCGAGAGATGATCAAGACGAGGCTGATCCTGGCGGTTGCCTTCGTCCTGGTCTTCGCCGCCGGCGGGTCCCTGGGGTTGGTGCTGGCGCGCAAGCCCGCTCCGCCCGAGCGGGGCCCCGGCTCATGGTTGACGCAGGAGCTGAACCTCAGCGCCGAGCAGCGCGAGCAGATGAAGAAGATCTGGTCGGAGGCGATGGGCGAGGGCTTTCGCCGCGACAGCGAGCAGCGGCGCAGCTTCTCCCAGCAGCGCGATCAGCAGATTCGCGACCTGATGACGAGCGAGCAGCAGGCCAAGTACGATGCCATTCAGCAGGAGTATGCCAAGCACCTGGAGGAACTGTCGCAGCAGCGCAAGGCGCGTTTCGAGGAGGCGGTCGCCCGAACCAAGAAGATTCTGACCCCCCAGCAGGTGGTCAAGTACGAAGAGATGCTCAAGCAGCGGGAGCACGGGCCCGGCGGGCCGGGCGGTTTCCGCCCGCGGCACCGACCGACTCGCCCTTCTTCCAGCAGACCCTCGACGGAACCCGCCACTCCTCGCGTTGAGGAATAGCGGGTGCCGGGTTTTCAGAAAGGACACGATGACATGTTCAGGATCAGGACTCTAACGATGGCGGCACTGGCGGCAGTGCTGACGGCCTCCTGGGTGGGCGTGGCGGTTTCGCAGGAGAAGGCCCCGGACGCCAAGGGCGGGGCCGACCGCAAGGAAGGCGATCGCAGGGAAGGGGATCGCGGGCGCGGCGGTTTCCAGCGGATGTCGCCGGAAGAGATGCAGAAGCGGATGGAGGAGTTCCGTTCGCAGATGTCCAACCGCATGCGCGAGCAGTTCGGCGCCAGCGAAGAGGACTGGAAGGTGCTGGGTCCGAAGATCGAGAAGGTCCAGCAGTTGTCGCGCGAGTCCCGCGGCGGGATGGGCTTCGGCAGCATGATGTTCGGGCGGGGAAGAGGCCCCGGGGGCAGCGATCGCGGCGGCCCGAGGCCCGAAGGCTCGTCGGATCGCCCCCAGAGCGAGATCGAGAAGACCGGCAGCGCCCTGAGGACGGTCCTTCAGAAGGAAGGCGCCACGGCCGCCGAGATCAAGTCGGCCCTGGACGCGTACCGCACGGCCCGCACGACGGCCCGCCAGAATCTGGAGACGGCCCGCAAGGAGTTGAAGGAACTGTTGACCACCAAGCAGGAAGCTCAGGCGGTCATGATGGGCCTTCTGGAATAGACCCCGGCACGGTCCCCCCTGCGCCGTCCGGCGGCGAGGAGTATTTGTTTCTTCGCTCGTCGGCGGCGCGCGGGGGGGCCGTAACCGGCCAGCCGGCAGGGCGGTTCGCCGCCTGCCGGCCACTGGATACGGGCTGCCCGCTACAGTCTGCTGAGACCCAATCATGAGTGACGTGCTGACGGCATTGATGCGGCGGGGGGTGATCGGCGAGGAGGGCGCGGGCAAGGTCCGCGCCCTGCTGGCCCAGGGGACCGCCCTGGACGAGGCGCTGATCCGGGCGGGCGGCGCCGCAGAGGAAGACCTTCTCCAGGCCGTCAGCGACGAGTTCCTCATCCCCCGCGTCGACCTGGAACGCTGCCCGCCCAAGCGAGAGTTCCTCGCCTCCTTCCCCGTCCGCATCCTCATGACCTACGGTCTGCTGCCGCTGGTCGAGCAGGACGGGGCGGTCCTGGTCGCCTCCAGCAAGGCCTTCGATCCGTCCGGCCTCGACGAGCTGAGGCTGGTCACCGGGCGCGAGATTCGCCCGATGCTGGCCCCCGCCAGCGAGATCAACCGCTGCCTCAAGAGCCTCCTGGGCGTCGGCGCCGACACGCTCCAGTCGCTGTCGGAATCCATGGAAGCCCGCGTCGAGGTCGTCGACTCCGACGACGACAGCGACGTGGACCTCTCCCAGGCGGCCGAGGACGCCTCCATCATCACCTTCGTCAACCAGGTGCTGGCCGAGGCGATCGACCGCCGGGCGACCGACGTGCATTTCGAGCCCTTCGAGTCTTCCCTGCGCGTGCGCTACCGCGTGGACGGCGTGCTCCAGGAGGCCAACATCCCGCCCGAGGTCCGCCAGTTCCAGCCGGCCATCGTCTCGCGCCTCAAGATCCTCAGCCATCTGGACATCGCCGAGAAGCGGTTGCCCCAGGACGGTCGGATCAAGCTCAAGGTCGCCGGGCGGGAGGTGGACGTGCGCGTTTCGGTGATCCCCATGCTCCACGGGGAGGCGGTGGTGCTTCGCCTGCTGGACCGCGGGGCCACCCTGTTGGGCCTGGAGCATCTGGGCATGGCCGGGCGCGACCGCGACCACTTCGAGCGCATCCTCGACCTGCCTCACGGCATCGTCCTGGTCACCGGGCCCACCGGCAGCGGCAAGACCACCACCCTGTACGCCGGCCTGTCGCGCATCAACGACATCGAGCGGAAGATCGTCACCATCGAGGACCCCATCGAGTACCACCTCCACGGGATCAACCAGATCCAGGTCTCCACCAAGACCGGGCTGACCTTTTCCCGCGGGCTGCGGTCCATCCTCCGCCACGACCCGGACGTGATCCTCATCGGCGAAATCCGCGACCTGGAGACGGCCGAGATCGCCGTCCAGGCCTCGCTGACCGGGCACCTGGTCTTCTCCACCCTGCACACCAACGACGCCCCCGGCGCCATCACCCGACTGGTGGACATGGGCATCGAGCCGTACCTGGTCGCCTCTTCGCTGGAGATGGTGCTGGCCCAGCGCCTGGTCCGCCTGATCTGCTCCGCCTGCCGGTGCGAGTACGACGGTCCCGGCCTGGAGGCGGTCAAGGCGGAGTTCGGCGCGGACCTCCCCGGACGAGTCTTCCACGGCGCGGGCTGCCGCCAGTGCCAGCACACGGGCTACCGCGGGCGGACGGGCATCTTCGATCTCATGCCCATCACCGAGACCGTCCGCTCCATGATCCTCGAGCGCTCCAGCCTC
>Ga0116149_1001170_pt1 | contig 32604 bp, 24 predicted proteins | sample AD_UKC057_MetaG_FD_89787 | JGI IMG/M metagenome (GOLD analysis project Ga0116149, IMG submission 89787) | Active sludge microbial communities of municipal wastewater-treating anaerobic digesters from USA - AD_UKC057_MetaG | ecosystem: Engineered > Bioreactor > Anaerobic > Digestate | place: USA...
GCTCCGCGTTGCTCGCGTCCGCCGTCATCCTGGCGGCCGCGCTCAAGCTCCTTCCCGACTACCGGTTCCTGGCAAAAATCAAGCGGAACGGCCTCATGAAGGTCTTCATAGAGACGCCCGCCCGGATATACCTGCTCCACACCGTATACCGCTGCGGGTTCTACGCGATCTTCGTCTTCTTTTTTTACGCTGCCGTGCGGGCCTTCAACATGGAGATACCGATGACCGCCCTGTTCGCGTACGTCCCGATAATCCTTCTGGTCATCAGCATACCCATTTCGGCGTTCGGGCTGGGGACCTCGCAGGCGGCCATGCTTGTCCTGTTCAGGGATTACGGCACACCGGCCCAGATCCTGGCATTCAGCCTTGCCTATTCCGCGTCGATCGTGGTCCTTCGCGGGGCGATCGGCGCCCTGTACTACGGCATCATTACCAGGCGGCTGTCGGGCATGACAGCGGAGCCGGCGGGCGGATACGGCCGTGTCGGTGAAACCATATCGTGAAAATAGTCCGGCCTGAAGGCCAGGGAGCCATGATACGCGTAAACAGATACAACACTACGGGAGCACAACCCGCGGCGCAGGCGCTGGAGCGTAAGCTTGCGGAGCTGGCGCCCCTGAAGCACTTCGTAGCGACAGGGTTCGCGCGGAACGGGCTGTTCCTGCTCGCCCGCGCGCTGGGATGGGACGCATCGGCCGAGATCATCATTCCGGCCTTCACCTGTCCGGTCATCCGGCACACGATCGAGTCGGCAGGCGCCATGCCGGTCCCGGTTGACGCGGAGCCCGACGGGCTCAACATCGACGCGGACCTGATCGAGAAAGCGATCACGGATAAAACGCGTGCCGTGTACGTGGTGCACACCTACGGCACAGCCGCACACATGGAGCGCATCTGCGCGGTTGCGAAGCGTCACAACCTGGCGGTTATAGAGGACGTAGCCCATGCGCCGTTTTACCGGTACCGGGGCCGCCAGCTCGGCACCTGGGGCGATTTCGCGGTGTACAGCTTCACTAAAAAGCTCGTCAACTACGAAGGGGGCGCGATCGGCACCAACGATACCGCCGCGTTCAGGGAGATGATGCGGCTGCGGGATCAGTACCAGGCCGCGCGGCCCGCATTTTTCACCGGGTTGATTGATTCGTATGTCCGCCTGGTCGGCTCCTGGTGGGAATCGGGCTTCTCGACCGCCTCCCTCTGCCTGATGAAGCTGAACGACCTCGTCAACCGGATCGCGTTCCGGGGCGCTTACGGCATCGGCATAGATCCGGGCAGGTTCATGCCGGGCGACACCGCCGGCCGCATCACCGTGCGCCGGCTTGATGCGCTCAAGGAAGCGGCGGTGAACGATGACGCCCGCTTCCGCGCTTTCAGGCAGGGCATGGGAGGCATAATAGGGCTCCATGGCATTCACCAGTACGGAGAGGACACCCTTCCCCGCTATTTCACGGGGTCCGTTCGGAACAGGGGCGGATGGCTCAGGCTCCTTTCCTTCCGGACATGGAGAAACTGCAATACGCCGGGGGACTTCCCGCGGGCGGACTACCTGTTCGCGAGCCACAGGGTATTCTCCAAGGCGATCCTTCTTTTCGGTCGGCGCGCGATGCGGGCACCGGCCGGGCGGCCATTCAGCGGGGGGGCACGGGGCGTACGGTTCGATTAACGCAGAAAGACAACAAGGGGGGGAAGCATGAAATCATCTCAAGATGTCGTTGTACAAATAAACCTGAAGGAACAGCTCCCCTGCGCGTCACCGGTAACCCTTGAGGAGAATTATATCATGAGCTTCAGGGGATTCAACTATTACGCGGTAGACCTGAGGAAGGCTGACTTCGATGAGATCGAAGAGATAATCAGCGGATGCGAGGCCGTTGAAAACGACACATGGAAGGCGCAGGAGAACTTTTTCCAGTACATTCGTAAAAGCGACCTCCTGGTGTACGCCGAAAAGGGAGGCAGGATTGTCGGCTTCAACCTGGTTTCCTTCCTTCTCATCAACGAATATTGCTTTTATACGATCGACGAAGCCATGGTGCTCAGGGCCTGCCAGGGCAACAATATAGCGCGGAACGTGGTCGCAACCGCTTTCTGCTGGTTCGTAAAAAATATCGCGCAGGACACCATGACCAAAAAAGTGGTTATGGTGTCGATATCCGCGAACCCGAAAGTCGTCAACGATTACTACAAGAACCGGTATATAACCCGGTTCCTGGACAATTCCTTCTATCCGTCTGACGACCTGGTGCGGGCACACCACGGCTACCTGCATAAATACAACTTTACCCTTGTGGACAACAGCTACCCCTTCTGCATACGGAAGCTGTTCCCCGGCTCCCAGCAGCTCGACTGGTCGGACAAGCGGTACCAGTTCCTTGATGTTGTCAGGAGGAGGATGCCGTCAGACTTCGACCACGCCGTTCGCGGAGACGCCTGGGCGTTCATGGCTGTCGCGAACCTGCGCCTGGCCCGCGGCATCATCAGGGCGGTGAGCCTTATCTTCTTCGGCAGGGAGGCCCTCTTCAACGAAAAAATCGGGCTGTTGAGAAGGAAGAAGCGGACCGACGCGATACCGCGCCTTGCCAGGGTACGGCTGATCGACGAGCGGTTCTCCGAGCGCAGGGTCTACGAGCGCCGCGCCGCGGACCGCCGGAAGCAGGACCTGGGCTGCGGCGCGAACGGAATAGACAGGCGGATCTCCGACAGGAGAGCAGCAGAACGAAGGGACTCCTGCCGCTGAGAGCCCTCCCCATGCCAAAACTGAATTCAAGGCCACTGTCCATAGCATCGCGGCTCTGGATCGCCGTCGGGCGGATCTCTCCGCCCTGCGCGAACCAGCTTACGTTCGAGGGTCCCGGCACGTTCGACCCGGATGCATGGCGGGCGGCGGTCCTCGCGGCCGCAACCGCCAACCCGGGCACACGACTCGTGCTCAGGGGATCCCTCGGGTCAAGCCGCTGGGTCGATTCGGGCACGGCGCCGCGGGTGCGCGAGGCGGACGCATCCGGCTGGGACGGGATGGGCTCCGACGGCGCTCCCTTTCTCATGGAATCCTTCGACCCGCGAAACGGGCCAAACGCGGAGGTTCTGCTGATGCACGGCAACCCGGCACGCGTCTCGTTCAGGAGCCACCACGCTGTCATGGACGGGCGCGGCGCCGCGACCTGGGCGGAAGACGTGTTCCGGGCTCTCAGGGGCGAGGAGCCGGCCGGCTCCGAATACACCATGACCGAGAATGACCTCCTGAATTTCGTGCCGGGCTCGGCCGCGCGGCCGCTCCCGCACCATAACCTCGCGCCGACCGGCGCGGCCGACGGGAGCGATGTCTCCCCCGTGTGGCGGCGGAAAACGATCCGTGGAAAGGTCGATTCGCTTCTACCGAAGGTCATCCTGTGCGCGGCGCGCGCAGCACGGCGCCATGCCGACGGGCCGGTTCGCATCGGCGTGCCGGTCGATCTGCGCCGGCGCTGCGAGGGCCTCCGCTCCACAGGCAACCTGACGAACGCGATTTACATCGACATACCCGGTGAAGCCGGCTGCGAAGATATCGCCGGAATGATCACGGAGCGGCTTGAGCGCCGGTCCGACGGGGAGATCACCTGGGAGGACTCGATCATCAGGTACGTGCCGGTCCGCCTCCTGGGGCGGGCCATCGCCGCGGAGGGCGCCCGCAACCGGCGTTCGGGCGGGTACCGCTGCTCGGGTTTCGTATCGAACCTGGGCAGGCTGGAGATCGGGCGGTTCGCGTGCAACGATTTCTCGCCGACCACCTATTACGGTGTCCCGGTCTGCGCTCCGATCGTCCCCTTCAGCATGACCCTCTCGGGTACGGCCGCCGGCATCGAGCTGCTCCTGGCCATGCCGCGCTGCATGTCAACGGGCGGAAGGATAGGGGCGGCGCTGGACGCCATTGAGAGAGAACTGATGACACCATGAAACAATTATATACACGGAACATGTCTTTCAACGAGCGCCTCTTCGTCGTGGCGGACAGGCTGCACCCTCCCGTTGCGAACCGGTTTATTTTCGAGGGAACCGGCGTCCCGGACCCGGAGCGCTGGCGCCGGGCGGTCGAGATTGCCTCTGCCGCGAATCCCGGGAGCAGGCTGGTGCTAAAAGGGCGCCTGGGCGGGTGCCGGTGGGTGGATTCGGGCGTTACGCCGCCGGTGATCGAGGCCCCGGAATGCGAACAGGGGGTCATTCCAAAAGAAGCTCCTTATCTGCAGAAACCGCTCTATCCGGAAACCGGCCCTACCTGCGATGTGGTCCTGGTCCCGGGCCGGCCGATGCGGGTTATATTCCGGACTCACCACGGGGTCATGGACGGACGGGGAACACTTACCTGGGCGGAGGACGTGTTCCGGGCGCTCCGCGGTGAACACTGCACGGGATCCGACTCGGTACTGACCGACACGGAGCTTGCCCGCTCGTTCCAGAAAAAACATCGCAGGCCCTACCCGACTGCGCAGCTCGCCCCCACCGGCATTGCCGCAGGCAGCGAACCCGGCGTCGAATGGCGACGCGTCACGCTCAGGGGGCGGTACCACAACCTGCTCCCGCGCACGGCAGTACTGGTCGCGCAGGAGGCCCGGCGAAATGCGGGGGGGAGAGAGGGAGACGTGCTGATCGGCATCCCGGTCGACATGCGCCCCCGCCTTCCAGGGCTCGTATCGACCGGCAACCTGACCATGGCGATCTACGTGCTCATAAACCCGGACACAACGCCCGGGCAGGTCGCGGAGGACATTTCGCGTCAGCTGAAGGAGAAGGCCGAGGGCATGCTCACGCCCGGCGACGACCTGGTGCGGTACATGCCCATGGTCCTTCTGGGAGCGGCGGCGAAAAGGCTCATCAACCGGCGTCACCGGAACGGCATGTACAGCATGTCCGGCGTGATATCAAACATGGGCAGGATCAACCTCGAGGGCTTCCGCGGCGGCGGGTTCGAGGCAAGCGCCTTCTGGGCCATTCCGCCGCTTGTTGACTACCTCCCCTTTTTCCTGGGAATGTGCGGGTACGACGATACCGTGGAGATGATACTCATCCTGCCGCGAAAGCTCGCTACGGACGGCAGGCTCGACCGTACCATGGACCGGCTGGTCTCCTCCCTGGGCTGATGCCCCCGCGCCCGGAAACCGGGCGCCCCTACCATCCGAACAGCCGTCCTATCCCCCTGCGGACCGCGACCATGAAGGCCGGCCTGCCGGTAACGCAGAAGTTGTAGATCACGTTCGATACCTCCGGGGCGCGCAGGTAACCGTACAGCTTGTGGGGCGAGCGGTCGCCGTCGTTTTCGTAATTATTATAGACGATGATGTCGCGCGACGCTATCCCGGCCCTGTTGGGCTTGTAGTCGTCCGCCAGGTTGTAGTTTATTGCCACCGGATCGTCCAGGTCGGAGAAATTATACCAGGCGGTGACAATGTTCTCCGGCGTGACCGGCTGGCGCTCCTTCCTGATGTCCCGCCCCTGCTCGATCAGTATCTTCTTGAGGATCAGCGGCATGCCGAGCGGCGAACCAATCGTAACGAGCGTGTCAATCTTCACGTCCGGCGTGGTCTGCGTGAGCACGTCGTATGAGATGATAGTCCCCATGGAATGGGATATCAGGAGTATGCTCCGGTCGCTGTATGTGCGCAGCACCTCCGCGAGCCTCATGCGTATTGCGTCCCGTGCCAGCTGGCCCCGGAAACGGGTGACCGGGCAGTCCCTGTGATAGTAGAGGTCGAGGTCCTTAAATAAATTTCGCACCACGATGCTGGCGAACTTCTCGAAATTAATGAAGCTCCCCTCGTCAAAGAACAGCTTGTCGATCTTCTTTTCCAGCTTGTCAAGAAGGGTCCGCTTGAGCGTGCTCGGCGTAAAGGCCGCATACCGGTCGGGGTCCCCCGGCAGGTACGGGTCATCAAGGTAGGTGTCGCTCCTCTTGTTGGTCTCGCGGGGGCTCTGAGGATGCTCGTGCATCAGGTCCGCCCAGTATACCAGCTTCAGGGCGAACGGCAACCCCCGCTTGTCGATGGTGCGCAGACCTTCCCGTATGGACGCCCTGCACCATTTTTCAAGGAGCTGCTTTTCCGGCTTGTTGGAGAGGCCGTGAATCACGATTATGATCTTTTTCCTGCTCTTCTTACCGAATAGACCCATGGGCGCCCTCGTTCACGATTCAGTCCTGTCTGGACTTATTAATTACCATATGATCCACCCGCTGTCCAGCATTTTGCCGGGCGGGAAAGAGTTTTTCAAAACGGCGGCCTATGGCGCAATTCCCGCATCGGCCGTCTCCAGCCCTGAAGAAGACCGGATGGTCGCGCACCTCCGGCGGATAAGCTTCTCGGCCGCATAAAAAGAGATACAGGCAAGGGCTGCGCCGGCGAGCACGTCCACGAACCAGTGATACCTGAGATACACGCAGCTGAATACCAGGGACGCGCAGCTCACGCACCAGAAGACCAGTGACGCGGTCCTCCATTTCATTATTTTCCGGTAGCGTATGACCGCGATCAGGCAGATCAGGTAGAGCGCCGTATGCATGCTGGGCATGCAGTCGGTCTTGACGCGCTCGAGCTTGTTCCATCCGTCATACTGGGCCCGGAACAGGGATTCCCTGCCCGTCGCCCGTTCCAGCGGCCCGATCCTGATGCCCTCCAGCGCCCGGGTATATGCAGGAAGATTCGTGTCAGGCGCTGCGTTCGCCGGATTGAAGAGATGGCGCGGGCCCTGAGCCGGCAGGAAAATGAAAGATATGACCGCGACCGTCGCGGCAATGACCTGCGCCAGGATCGTGGTATCGAACGCCTCTCTCTCCCCCTTTCGGAACAGGTAGAGCAGGAAGATGAAGGGAAGCAGGAACAGGCTGTATGCAAGCATGAAATACTCGACCAGGAAAGGGTGGAGATACTTCTCCAGAAATATCGTCGGCTGTACCCCGAACAACAGGCCGTCCATCCTCATGAGGATCAGGTCAAGGTCGCGGACCTTGACGCGAACGGCGCGCTCGAACAGGGACACATTGTCGTAAAGCGCCGCCACCATCAGGTAGGGGATATACCCGAGCAAATCGCGCATATAGGCGCCGGCCAGGTCGCCGCCGGAGCGGCGCAGCGTCCGGTAGTGTTTCGCATTCAACCCCGTGTGGACGATCAGCAGAGCGGCGAGGGTCCAGAGGAACGTGAAAAAGTTGAGCTCGCCGAAGGGAAACCGCTCACGGTTGAGAACAGCGATCAGGGCAAGCAGCGAGAAGCACCCCGCGACAAAATACCATGCCGGGTTGACGCCGGCCGCGCCGGATGTGAGTGTTTGATCTTCATTCTTCATATGACGAACCACCGCCTTCCCGATCGGAACAGCCACGGCGCCGTTCCCTGTAATTACCTTTACAATAAAATAATAATTGCAATAATTTTTCATGTAGCATGAAATAAATTTAAAAAGGTTAAACATATGACAGGAACCATGACCATGAGGCTCATCGCCGCCGCAGCGGCTTGCATATTCACGGCACCGTTTGCCGCGCCCGCGACCGGTCTTGACCAGATCGTAAAGCTCTACATGTGCCAGACAGAGCATGAGCTTAAATCGATAAACGCGTGGGAGTATTCCGACCCTGCCAGATACCGCGAGGCAACGAAGAACGGAACGGTTATGCCGGTGGATGCCGCCATGGACAGGGCCGCCCTCCTGGTGTCCACCGACAGGATCGCGTGCAGCGCGGACGGCAGGGTCGAGATAGAGAAAAGCTCCGGGGGCTCCGGCCCGGCGGCCATGACGGTACTCGAAGGCGCAGAGCTGGACTCCTATTGCCCGATCACGATCAAAAAACACGGCCACCCCTGCAAGTAAGGCGCCCATGAAACGGGAACCATAAAAAATCCCCGCATGGGCGGGGATGATAGTGTGGGAATGTTTAATGGCGGGCGCTTACAGGCGCCGTTTCATGTCTTCATAGAGCATCTTTGCCAGGCCCAGGTTGGAATTGCGCGAGATGTCAAGCGAGTATTCGTCATACAGCATGTCCTCGAATATCTCTTCCGCGTGGCCGCCGTTGATCCACCCGGTCTTTTCCACGGTTTTTCTCATCTCCTTCATCATTCTTCCGACAAGGAGGGATTCCATCTCGATGCAGGCGTCCCAGAGCCGCTTCTGCTCCTTCTCCGCCTTTCCCGTTTTTTCCCGCGCCGAGAGTGACGCAGGGTTGCTCCTCAGGGCCGACGAGAGCGTCTCCTCGAACGAGGGGCCGCCCTCGCTCCGTTCCGCTCCCCGGTGCACCCGGACCAGCTTTGCCGCGTAATCGATGTTGTCGTACCCGGCCCCGTTTACCGGTAAAATCCCCTGTGCGTTCATGGTCACCTCACTATGAGCTCGGCATGCAGCGCGCCGGAAGCCTCCAGCGCTTTCAGTATAGCTATGATGTCCGCCGTGGTGGCGCCGATTGCGTTCATCGAATCCACCAGATCGCTGACGGACGCGGTGTCTTTCACCTCGGAAGCGGACGCCTTCTTGCCGGTTTCCTTGATCTCGACGGTCATCCCTTCCCTGCTCACCATGGCCGCGGAAATCTTCACGTCGCCGCCGGTCACTATGGTGCCGTCCCGCTCGTTGACCACGACCCGGGCTCGGTACACCGGCGTCACCTCAATATTCTCGATCGATGATATGAACTCGGGAAGGCTCACGCTCTCTATCAGCCGTATCCCTATCTTTCCGCCCATCGTCATCCAGGGCCTTGACTCGGGGTACTTGGCTGTCACAGCCTTGATGATGGCATCGGCGACCGAATAGTCCCAGTCTTTCAGCACGACAAAGATCATTTTATCCTTTTCCGCATCGGTTCCGGCCGTCTCGCCCGCGGCGCGCTTCATCTCGAACACGATCGTGGGGTCTATCTCTCTCTCGACAACCGCCCCGTTGTTCACCATGGCGACAGTCCGCACGTTGCGCCGGTTCGCGCCGTAGCCGCCGGCCGAACCCGATCGCTGCATTGACAGCGTGCCCTGCGCCGCCGCGTATATCTCATTGTCCGCTCCCCGCAGCGGGGTCTGTATCAGGATACCGCCCTCGAGGGACTTCGCGTCACCTATCGAGGAAACCGTCACATCGATCCGGTCGCCGATCCTCACGAACGGAGGAAGCTTGGCTGTCACCAGTACCGCGGCAGTATTGACCGAGGTCACGTCATCTCCCTCCATCCCCAGGTTTTTCAGGAGATTCTGGAGCGAGGTCCTGGTCAGGGGAGACTTTTTCGTATCCCCGGTGCCCTGCAGTCCCACGACCAGGCCGTATCCGTAGACCTGGTTCTCCTTGAGCCCGTCGATGAAGGACAGGTCCTTGACCCTGACCGATACGCCCGCCGCCGCTTCAGCAAGGGGCATGAGTATGAGTGCCGCCGCTATGATGATCCCCGTTTTTTTCATGACGTTACCGCGTAAGCTCCCCAAGCATCCTTTCAAGATAATCTATGATGATCTTCTGCTTTTCCTCTTCGGTCAGGTTCGCGCTTGCCTGTTCGTCCTTTTTCAGCGCCGGCCGCGTGACCGCGACGCCCTGCTTCACGCCCGTGATCGTGAGGCTGAAGTTGGCAACGTTCCGCGAATCAATTATCCGCCCTTTCAGGAGCGCCGGGTCGACCATCCCGGTCACGTTGACGACCGTGGCGACGCCATTCACGCTGTACGTGCGGCTGCCCGCCACGTTCAGCATGTTACCCGTGCGGTTCGTTACCCTGGCCGCGACCGTGAAGGCGAATTTCCCCTTACCGGAGAACTGGGTGCTGTCGTCATGGTTGATCTTCCGGTCCGAGGCGATCTTGGGAAGGAACCCGGTGATTGTCATGTCCGGGTTGACCGAAATCTGGGACGTGCTCTTGTTGCTCATGGAGAGCGTAAAGCGCATGTCCGAGACGTCGTTTATGCTGACGACGACAACGCTGCCCACGTCAAGGTCGTCCCGCGAGCTGTAGGGGTTCCGGTCCCGCCATATAGTTTTCGCGTTGAGGACGCACCCGAACGCCACGAGTATCAGGTATGTGATAATTGCTTTTTTCATAGTTCCAGCTCAATGGTGCGTTCGTTGACGACGGTTCCCCGCGACACGGCCGATCCCTTGAGCCTGACCGGTATCACGTCGCCCACCGCGCCGTCCTGAAGGGCCGTTCCTGTCATTTCCACGCGGACGCGCGAATGCTTTACATGGAACCTGACCTGCGTGCCCTTCTTCACCGCGACGACCGCTTGCCCGGCTGTAATCGCCTTCGCACCATCAGCCACGCGCACGGCCGTTCCGTATATGCTGAGCCTGCCCGTAACCATTCCCGCGAGGGCCCGCCGGATCTCGGACTCGTCCAGGTACCCGTCGGCAACAAGTCCGCCGTCGATGAGCGCGCTCCCGATGCGCGCGCTCGTTTCCATGTCGGACTCTATGATCGCCACGTCAGAAAACGAGAGACCCCCGGCCTTCAGATCGGCCCGGGGGTACAGGTAGAGGCTGGCGTCAGCGTACGCGCTTACCGTGCAGGCCGCCGTCAGCAGCAGTGTGCCCAGAAGTGTCTTCATTACCTCTTCAACCCTATGGCCGTGGCCAGCATGGAGTCGGAGGTCTGTATCGCCTTGGAATTCACCTCGTAGGCGCGCTGCGCAACGATCATGTTTACCATTTCCTCGACGATCTTGACGTTGGACATTTCGAGGAACCCCTGGTGCGTCTTTGCCATCCCGTCGATGCCCGGCATGCCGGCTATCTCTTCACCCGATGCGGGTGTCGTCTTGTACAGGTTGCCGCCGATGCTCGAGAGACCGGCCGGGTTTACGAATCGGTAAATCTCGAGCTGCCCCACCTCGATCGGGTCTTCCTCACCGACGATCTTGACCGTGACCTTGCCGGTCTGGCTTATGGCAAGGCTGTCGGCGATGAAATTTTCGGGAAGCACCAGCGGGGGCTCAAGTAGATACCCGTTCGCCGTGACGACCTGGCGGTTCGAATCGATCTTGAAGGAGCCGTCGCGGGTGTAGGCGAAGGTGCCGTCATAGAGCTGTATCTTGAAGAAGCCCTCGCCTTCGAGCGCGAGATCGAGCTTGTTTTCTGTGCTCTGCAGCGAGCCCTGGGAGAACATTTTCTGTGTCGCGGAGACCTTGACGCCATGGCCCACCTGTATGCCGGTGGGGACCTCCGAGACCTCGGTCGCCGGGGTGCCTGCCATCAGGAGCGTCTGGTAGATGAGGTCTTCAAATTCGGCACGCATCTTTTTAAAGCCGGTCGTGTTGACGTTTGAAAGGTTGTTCGATATGGTGTCTATATTGAATTGCTGGCTCACCATGCCGGAAGCAGCGGTCCACAATGATCTCATCATAATAATTCACCCCTGTACAAAATATAAATTATGTTAATCTCGATTTATATCCAAAAAACATTTGACTAATAGCAAAAGATTAAAAGAATATCCTTCACTCATTTTATTTTCGGATAAAAATCTCCATATAAAAACGATTTTTATGTGAAAAGTCACTATTTTGCTGGTAACGTATGGGATTATTATCTGCACAAATAAGATAATAATGGCCATCCGGCTCTTTTTTAAGGAAGTATGGCAGAATAACCGCCTGTATGACCCCCGGTCACGCAGTAAAGGTTCTACGGACCAGTAATCGACAAGGAGAACGAAGAACATGTTACGAATAACGACCACGGCACTCCTGTGCTCTATTATTCTTTCCATAGGATGCATGGAATCAAAAGAGAATGTCAAAGTGGGGGCCCTGGACCTGGCCCGGAGCATCACCGTATCACCAAACGAAACAGGATCCTTCTATAAAGTATACTGGCCTGACAAGTCCCTCATGGCTGAAGGCCCGGTGGCCAACAAAAAAAAGAACGGCCTCTGGAAAATGTACTTCAAGGGTACCGGCGGAACCGTGGTCCTGGCAGAGGTCCCCTTCAAGGACGACATGCCGGACGGCGAGATGAAGGAATATTACCGGTCGGGTAAACTCCTATGCAAGACGAATTTTAAAAACGGCATTATGAACGGCAGCAGGATGTCTTATTACGAGTCAGGCATCGGTAAGATCGAGGAATTCTACAAGGACGGCAAAAAAAACGGCAAGTCCTTTGAATATTACGACAACGGCAACACCAGGGAAAACTCCTACTACAGGGATGACGTCAGGCACGGCGCTTCGATGACGTTCCACCCCAACGGCAAACGCGAAGCATCGGGCCGATATTCCGCGGGAAAGAAAAACGGGCCCTGGGAGCATTTTGACGAGCAGGGCATGCTGAAAGAGCGCGGCGCGTATAAAGACGATGCCAGGATCGGCAAATGGACTTTCTACGACCCGAGCGGCAAGGTCGAAGAAAAAACCTACTGACAGGAACACCAATGAAGATCGTGCTCATAGGACCGCCCGGCTCCGGCAAGGGTACGCAGGCGGCATTGCTCACAAAAAAGTACGGGATCCCCCACCTCTCGTCCGGGGACATTTTGCGGGGCGAGGTGGCCGCGGGCACCGAGTTCGGGAAGATGATCAAGCAGTACATGGACCGGGGCGAGATCGGGCCGACGGAGCTCATCACGGACATGGTGCTCGCTCACATCGACGCGCACTGCCCCGGCGGTTTCATCCTGGACGGGTTTCCCCGGACCCAGTACCAGGCAGAAAAGCTCGGAGACCGGCACGCGATTACCGCGGCGATATTTATCGATGTCCCGGGCGAGGAGATCACCGCACGGATTACCGGCCGCCGCACCTGCCGGAATTGCAACGCAATATTTCATGTGAAGAACAGCCCCCCGAAGACTGAAGGCGTGTGCGACCGCTGTGGCGGCGAGCTGTACCAGCGGCAGGACGACAATGAGACGACGGTGGCGAACCGGATCAGAGTATACACCGAGGAAACCATGCCCGTGCTGGATTATTACCGCACGGCGGGCCTCCTCCGGCAGGTCGACGGTGCACGCGACGGGGAAACCGTGTTCAGAAAAATCATCTCGATCCTGTCGTAGGGTTCCTGCTCCGTCGCCTTTTCCGCACCCCATCCCCCCGCATTGATAGGTCCGGAAACGTTTGCGGACCTATCAGAAATCGGCCAGCTGCATCACCAGCTTTTCCGAGTCCTCCCAGCCCAGGCAGGGATCAGTGATCGATTTGCCGAATTCGTCCCCGGACGGGTCCTGCGCCCCTTCCACGAGGTAGCTTTCTATCATGAATCCTTTCACCATCTTCCTCAAGAGCTCGGAATATCGCAGGGACCTCATCACCTCCATGACGATACGCGGCTGATCCCGGAACTTCTTTCCCGAGTTCGAGTGGTTGGTATCCACGATGATCGACGGGTTTGTCAGCGAGCGGTCGAGATACATCTCCGCGAGCACGACCAGGTCCTCGTAGTGGTAATTTGCGAAATGGTTGCCGTACCGGTCCACCGAGCCCCGGACCACGCCGTGCGTCAGGGGGTTCCCGCTGGTGGCGACCGCCCACCCGTTATACACGAAGACATGGGGCTGCTGAGCCGCGTAGATGGAGTCGATCATCACGCGCAGGTCTCCGGACGTCGGGTTCTTCATGCCGGCCGGAACGTCAAGGCCGCTGATGGTGAGCCGGTGCTCCTGGTTTTCCACCGAACGCGCCCCGACCGCGACGTAGGAGAGTATATCTGCCAGGTAGGGATAGTTCCCGGGGTAGAGCATCTCGTCCGCCGCCGGAAGCCGGGAGAGCTGGAGCGCCTTGATGTGCATCTCCCTGATCGCCTGCAGTCCGCGCGCCATGTCCGGCTTGTCCCGGTGGTTCGGCTGGTGCAGCATCCCCTTGTAGCCCTTGCCGGTCGTACGCGGCTTGTTGGTATAGATGCGCGGGACCAGGACCAGCTTCTCCTTTACCCTGTCTTGCAGAAGCGAAAGCCTGGTAACGTACTCGTACACGGACTCGGCGTGGTGCGCCGAGCAGGGGCCGATGAGCACGAGAAGGCGGTTGTCCGTTCCGGTAAAGATGTCCCGTATCTCCCCGTCGCGCTTTCTCTTGATCTCCGCCAGCGCCTCGCCGACCGGCTGGTTCGCGAGGATCTCCTCTACCGAGGGATACTTCTGAATGTAGTTAATGCTCATATGCCCGCTCCTTGATAAAATTATTTCACCCCATGTGCCCGGGAGCCGGTACCCGCCAACAAGAAGGGCCACCCGTTCGCCCGCCAGGCTCATGATTGCCTGCCGAAGGGTGGCCCTGCAGAACGGGTCACGCTTCGACATGCTCAGCATGCCCGTTTATCTCTCCATATGATTACATGCTGAGCTATATGTCGTTAATGGCTAAAATACTCCACCGCGTTCGTAAAAATCTTAAAACCGTCCGCCGTCTCGGGCATGGACGCGCCTTCCCTTGCAAACATCTCCTTTTTCAATGTCCAGTCGTCACGCTGCGTAAAAAACATTCCCCGCTCCGGGTGCGGCATCATGCCCATGATCCTCCCGGACCTGTCGCTGACCGAGGCGATATCGTTCATGGAGCCGTTCGGGTTGAAGGGGAATTCTCCCCCGGCCCGCGCCCCGTCCGGCCGTACGTACCTCATGGAGACCAGCCCGTCCTTTTCGATCCGGGCCAGCACTTCGTCGAGCGCGAAAAAGCTGCCCTCGCCGTGGGCTACCGGAATATGCAGCCGGTCGATGCCCCTGGTGAATACCGACGGCGACAGGCGCTCGATCTCCAGGTCCACCCACCGGCACTGGTACCGGAAGGTGCTATTGTGCTCCAGGGCCGCCTCCGCCCTCCCCGTGAACCCGGAGAGCGCGGGAACGATGCCGATATTGACCATCACCTGGAAGCCATTGCATATCCCCAACATCAGCGTGTCGCGCTCCGCAAAGCGCCGGATCTCGTCGACCAGGTTGTTCTTGATACGGTTGGCCAGGGCCTTGCCGCTGCCGGTGTCATCGCCATAGGAAAAGCCGCCGGGGAACGAGAACACCTGGTAGCTGTCGAGCATGGACCGGTTCTCGATCAGGTCGTTGATATGGACGATGTCGGCCCTGGCGCCCGCGGCGCGGAAGGCGAAGGCCGTTTCCTCGTCGCAGTTGATACCGTAGCCGGTTAATACGAGCACCCGTGGTGTAGCCATATATCCTAAAATTCCTTGAACAGTCCCTTGTATACGTTCATCAGCCGCTGTACCCCGGTTCGTACCACCGGGTTTCCTTTCCTCCCGGTTATCTCGATGGCGTCCCCGCCGGTGACGCTTCCGATGCGGCCCAGCGGGAGCCCCGCGAAGAGCCGCTCGAACCCGTCCTTTTTCGCCGGGTCCACGGACACGAGGACGCGACCCTGCGATTCAGAGTAGAGAATGAAGTCGTCCCGCCCTGTTTCGGCCGGTACATCCGAGAGGCGGGCCGTGAAGCCCATCATGCCAGCCATGGACGACTTTGCCAGCGCCAGGCCCAGGCCGCCGCGCTCGACGCTCGTGCTCGATGCGACCAGGCCTTTCGCAAGGGCCGTCTCCAGCGCGCGGTACAGCTTCTTGAAGGCCCCGGTATCGACACGCGGTACTGACGCGCCGATCCAGCGCTTCCCGGTGCTCTTCTCGCCCGCGTATGCGAGGTACTCGCTTCCGCCGGTTTCCCCGGAGGTCCCGCCGATCACGTAGATCAGGTCGCCGGGCGCCTTGAAGTCTATTGTCTGGCAGAGCCGTATGTCGCCCACAACGCCGAAGGAGGAGACCAGGAGCGTCGGCGGGATCGATATCATGGCCTGCCGGAACTCCTCGTCGTAGCCGCGGAAGTCGTTGAACATGCTGTCTTTTCCCGAGATGAAAGGCGTGCCGTATGCCACGGCAAATTCGTAGCAGGCGCGCGCCGCCTCGCGCAGCTGCCCCAGACGCTCGGGGTTGTTCGAGTCGCACCAGCAGAAATTGTCGAGAATGGCGAGCGATTCCAGGCTCCCGCCCACGGCGACCGCGTTCCTGACCGCGGTGTCGATCGTGCAGGCAGCCATCCAGTAGGCGTCGATATCGCCGTACGAGGGGTAGAGCCCCTGCGACAGGACCACGCCCCGGTACGAATCGAGCAGGGGCCGGATGACGGTCGCGTTCCCGTTCACGGTCCCCTTCCCCTGCAGGGGCTTGATCACGGAATTCGCCTGGACCTCGTGGTCGTACTGGGTCGAGACGAACTCGAACGAGGCGGTATTGAGCCGCCCGGTCATCTCCTCGAACGCCGCAGACAGGTCGTCGGGCGCGGGGAAATCCGGGTCCTTACGCTCAGGCCTGGTGTAGGATGACGACAGTTTCTTCCGCGGCAGGCCGTCATGGAGAAACGCCATGTCTATGTCGAAGATGACCTTGCCGCCGTAGCGCACGATGCCGCGCGTTCCCGCCGTGAAGGTTCCGATCACGGCCGACTCGACGCCGCGCCGCTTCATCAGCCCGTTGAACTCGCCCAGCTTGTCCCCCGGGACCGATACGGTCATGCGCTCCTGTGACTCGGAGAGCCAAATCTGCCACGGGCCGAGGCCCGGATACTTGAGCGGGACGCTGTCCAGGTCGACCTCGAAGCCGCCGCATTCGCGCGCCATCTCGGCCACGGAGCACGAAAGGCCGCCCGCCCCGTTGTCGGTGATCGAATTATAGAGTCCCCGGTCGCGCGCTTCTTTCACGATCGCGTCGGAGAGCTTTTTCTGGGTTATGGGGTCCCCGATCTGCACGGCCGTTGCCGGGCTGCCCGAGGAGAGCGCCTCGGAGGAAAAGGTCGCGCCGTGGATGCCGTCGCGCCCCACCCTGCCGCCGATCATCACGATGGCATCACCCGCCATCGCCTTCTTGCTGCACGAGGGCTTGCCGTTCACCGTTTTCGGAAGCAGGCCGACGGTCCCGACGAAGACCAGCGGTTTGCCCTTGTACCGCTCGTCGAAATAGAGGAAGCCCTGGGGCGTGGGTATGCCCGAGGTATTGCCGCCCGCGTTGACACCGTGGACCACGCCTTCCAGTATCCGCCTGGGCGAGAGCATTTTGCTCGACGGATCCTTGCTCTTGTAGAGCGGCCTGCGGTCAAAGGGGTCCGCAAAGCAGAACCCGTACCGGTTGGCAATCGGCTTTGCAGCCATGCCGAAGCCTATCGCGTCCCGGTTCACGCCGACGATGCCGGTAATGGCGCCGCCGAACGGGTCCAGGGCGCTCGGGCTGTTATGGGTCTCCACCTTGTCGGAGACTATATAGTTTTCGTCAAACTCAATGCCCCCCGAATTGTCCTCGAACACGGAGACGCAGAAGTCGCGCGCTCCTTTTTCGCGGCGCACCCTCACGGTCGCTTCGCGTATGTATTTCCTGAAGATCCCTTCCGGTATGTCGTCATCCAGCTCGGCCGAAAAAATCGTGTGCTTGCAGTGCTCGCTCCAGGTCTGTGCGATCGATTCGAGCTCGATATCCGTGGGATTTCTCTTTTCCATGTCGACGAAATAATGCCGTATGGTCTTCATGGAGAGCATGTCAAGCGCCAGCGGCCCCCTGCGGGCGCCGTCCGGGTCCCGTATGCCTTCCTTGCCGATCAGCAGGAGCTCGTCCTCGCCCACTGACAGGTCCACCACGTCCGCCTCGGGCCTCTCCGCGATGCTCACGACAGGCAGGTCCGCCCCCAACCCTCCCTGCCGCGCGAACTCGGCGGCGGAAAGGACCTTTTTCCTCTGGATAAGCGGATTGTGCAGCTCGGCGCAGATGCTCTCCATGTCGGCGGGGGTAAGGTCGCCGGTGAAAAAATATGTCGTAGTCGAAAACACCGACTTCTCGATGTCGAGGCGCATTTTCAACAGGTCCTCTATCGATTCCCGCACCGTGTGGGCGATATTGTCCGTCACGCCGGGCAGGAAGCCGATCTCGACCGCGTAGGTGAAACCCGCCGGGCTGTAGGGTTTGTTGATGAGGCGGTCCTCTATGACCGGCTGGACAAGGAGGTCCGCAACCATTTCCGCCTGTTCTCCCGTTATGTCCGCGCTGACGAGATAGTTATCGGATATATGCACCGCGCTCACGGCAAAGCCCAGGCCGGACAATTTCTTCCGGACCACTTCACGGCGCGGGTCATGGAACCGGTGAAATACCTCTATGCGATATCTGGCGCTCGTCATGTAAACCTCGGATGTGAGACAGCTAAAGGAAATGCCCCGTAATGTCCAGAATTTTTCTCTGATTCATCAAACAAAAAAGGGGCCGGCCCTGCTGTTAAGCAATGCTGATATTCGCGTTGATCGCGCGGCTGTTCCGCATAAATAAGCGTCCCCGCCGTGAAACGGCGGGGACGCCTGCAAGTCAATTCAATGTGATAGGCCGCCGGCTAGTCGGCATCGGCCGGATACATGCTCTCGATCTCATGCGCGTATTTCGACTCGACGATCCGTCGCTTGACCTTCTGGGTCGGCGTGAGCTCGCCGGTCTGCTGCGTCCATTCGGCGTCAAGGAGCTTGAACTTCCTGATCTGCTCGACCCTGGCGTATTGCTTGGTGTACTTCTCGATCTCGCCGGCTAACAGCTTGTTCACTTCGCTGTTCTCAATGAGGTCCCGGTGGCCGCTGAACGTTATGCCGCTCCGCTTGGCCCACTTCTCAACCGCTTCGAATGCCGGGATGACAAGGGCCGAGAGGTATTTCCTCCGGTCGCCGATGACAGCCACCTGCTCTATGTACTGGGATGTCTTCAGGCTGTTCTCGATGTTCTGCGGCGATATGTTCTTGCCGCCGGCCGTGACGATAATGTCCTTGATCCGGCCGGTTATCTTGAGGAAGCCCTCGTCGTCGATGGCCGCTATATCGCCCGTCCTGAAGAATCCGTCCTTCGTAAAGACCTCTTTCGTGGCCTTCGGGTTCTTGTAGTAGCCCTTCATGACCTGCGGCCCCTTTATCAACAACTCGCCGTCATCGGCGATCTTGACCTTGGTCTGCGGTATCGCGTGGCCCACGGTGCCCGGCTTGATCCGGCCCGGACGGTTGAAGTGGGTAACCGGCGTGGTCTCGGTGAGGCCAAAGCCCTCGAGGATCGTGATGCCCATGCCGATGAAGAACTCGGCGTCGGACACGGAGAGCGGGCCGCCGCCGGAAATCGCGAAGCGGAGCTTGTCCAGGCCGATCGTTGCCTTCAGCTTGCTGAACACGAGCTTGTTGGCCAGATTGAACTTGAAGTCCAGCAGGCCGGGCCGCGGCTTGTTGCTGCACTGATACGGCAAATTCTGCGCAGCGGCTCCCATCGCCCAGTTGAAGATCTTCTTCTTGATGGGCGACCCGTCGGCCACCTTGGCGAGGATGCCGGCGTGGACCTTCTCGTAAATCCGGGGAACGCTGATGATGATCGTCGGCCTGACTTCCTGGAAGTTCTGCATCAGCTTGGAGATATCCTCCGCAAAGGCCACCTTTGCGCCGACGGTGATCGGGATGTAATACCCCGCCGTCATCTCCAGGGAGTGTGAGAGCGGCAGGAAGGAAAGGAACACGTCGTCGGGCGTGATCCAGTCTTTTACCTCGTTAAGGACGATGGTTGAATTGGACTGGAAGTTGCTGTGCATCAGCATGACGCCCTTGGGGTTTCCCGTGGTGCCGGAAGTATATATAAGCGTCGAGACGTCACCGGGCTTGATCGACGAAAGACGCTTGTCAAATTCATTTTTCTTTTTATAGCCCTGCCCTATCTTGCAGGCTTCGTTCAGCGTCAGCACATCCTTCAGTTTCTTGTTGAAATCGTCGAATACGATGATCTGTTTCATCTTGCGGAGCTTTGACCGCACTTTCAATACGCGATCGAGATGGTCTTCCGTTCCGACAAAGCATACGCGCGAATCTGAATTTTCTATGATATACTGGGCCTCTTCAGGGGAGTTAGTCGCGTAGATCGGAACGCTGACGGCGCCGATAGAAAGCGACGCCTGGCTTGCCACCCACCATTCCCATCTGTTGGGAGAAAAAAGCGCCACCTTGTCGTTCTTTTTAATGCCGATTGACAGAAGATAATACGCGCATTCATGAATGAAGCGGTTCATATCAGTCCATGATATATCGACAAACTTGCCGTCCTTCTTGTAAGCGACGCATGCCTTGCTGCCCAATTTTTCAGCCTGATTCTGAAAAATAGCCGGCATGCAAACTTCTTTAAACTTTGCCATGGATACCCCCTTGTGATCGTTAATAATTATTATTTCCTTTTTACCGTATTTTTATGTCATCGATAATTTTATATGTCAACTTATTAATTTGGGAATACCATCAAAATCTTGCCATTCTGACATGACGTACAACATCAAATCCCCGGAGGGGCCGGTCAGTCACTAATTCCCCGGCGCCGGGCTAAAATACTTGACAATGAGCGTCTCGATAAACACCATACCAGCGACAATCTGGACAGGAGCCCGTTGCGTGACCACACCAAAAGAAGGGAAACCAGCCGGGAAAAAGAAAACCCCGACCGCGCCGAAGAAGCGGCCCGCCAAAAAAAAGAAGACCGGCGCGGCGTCACGACCGGCTCCCGACACCGCGCAGCAGCCGGGTACCCGTGCCAGCGAGCTCCTGACCCCGGCAGTATCGCCGTCCGCGTCAAAGGCAGCGGACGAGACCCAGCCGTCGGGCAGGAAAAAGCCGAAAGACCTCATCCAGACCCTCGTTGAATACGCTGACGCTGAAAAAGCCGGTGAACTTGAAAAAAAGGAAGCGGACGAAGATATCGACCCCAAAGCGCTCGATCGCGGCGACATCCCGATGACAGTGGTAGGCCATCTTGACGAGCTCCGCTCGCGCCTGATGATCAGCCTGATAACCATCTTCATTCTTACCATCGGGGCCTTCTTTTTTTCGGAAGAGATACTCGGCTACATCACACAGCCTTTCACGGCGACCGGTTTCAAGCTCAACATCTTCAAGCTTACCGAGGGGCTCATGATCCGCCTCAAGGTATCGGCCATACTGGCCATCCTGGTGGGCCTCCCGTTCCTGATGTGGCAGGTATGGCGGTTTATCCTCCCGGCGATAGGGAAAAAAGACCGCATGTTCTCCCGCCTGTCACTGCTGTCATCGATCATCCTTTTTTACGCGGGCGTAGTTTTCGTTTTCTACCTGCTCGTCCCCTTCACAGTAAAGATGCTCCTCAGCCTGGCGCCAAAGGAAATGACCAGTACGATCGGGGCCAACGATTATGTTTCCCTGGTTTTTTTCTTCTCCATGATCATGGGCATCCTTTTCGAATTGCCCATCATCATGATGCTCCTCACGAGGATCGGCATTATTACGCCCTCGTACCTCGTGACGAAAAGAAAATACGCGTTTGTGATGGCCTTTGTCGTTGCGGCGGTCATCACGCCGACCCAGGACCCGCTTACCATGATTATCGTTGCAGTGCCACTGGTCATCCTGTACGAGGCATCAATCATCATTTCTAAATTCACTGTCGTGCGTAAAAAGAAAAAAGAGCTGGAAGAGGATTCGGAATAATCATGGCGGAATTCTACGCCGGGCGCCCGGCGCACGGCATGCTCCGCCTTCGTCAATACAAAGATAATTAACGAGGTGCAACCATGACAATCAAGTACATTGACGGCATCGATCTCAAAGGAAAACGCGTAATGGTCCGGGTCGACTACAATGTCCCGTACGACAAGGAGATGAATATCACGGATGACACCCGCATCACCGCGACGCTCCCGACCGTCAACTATTGCCTGGAAAAGGGATGCAAGATCATACTCGTGTCGCACATGGGGAGACCAAAAGGCAAACCGGTACCGGAAATGAGCCTGAAGCCGGTTTCCGCGCGCCTTGGCGAGCTCCTTAAAAAGAAGATACTCTTCATCGAAACTCCGCTCGGCGACGAGGTGACCCGGGCGATCAACGGGATGAAAGACGGGGAGATCGCCCTTCTCGAGAACATCCGCTTCTATCCCGGCGAGGAAAAGAACGACCCGGAGCTGGGCAAACAGCTTGCGGCGCTGTGCGACGTGTACATCGACGACGCCTTCGCCGCAGCGCACCGCGGCCACTCCTCGAACGAAGCCATCACGAAGTACGTGGATGTCGTCGGCGCCGGCTTCCTCATGGAAAACGAGATCGAGTATTATAAAAAAGCGATGGATAACCCTCAGCGCCCGCTGGGCGCGATCATCGGCGGCGCAAAGGTCTCGACCAAGCTCGACGCCCTCAAGAACATCATCACGAAAATGAACTACATCATCATCGGCGGCGGCATGGCCTTTACCTTCATGAAGGCGAAGGGAATGCCGGTCGGCAAGTCGCTCCTCGAAGCGGACCTGGTCGGCACGGCCGGAGACATCATGAAAGAAGCCGCGTCACGGGGGGTCGAGATTCTCCTGCCGGTCGATATCGTTGCCGCCCCCGAGTTCGACAACAATTCGCCGATGACCGTCGTGCCCGCGGACAGGATCCCGGACAACATGATCGGGCTCGACATAGGACCCGCATCGGTGAAGCTTTTCAGCGACAAGATAAAGACGTCGAAGACCGTCATCTGGAACGGACCCATGGGCGCGTTCGAGATGCCGAATTTCGCAACCGGCACCAACGAGGTCGCGAAGGCGCTCGCAGATTCAGGCTGCCTGAGCATCGTCGGCGGCGGCGACAGCGTATCGGCCGTAAACCAGTCCGGCGTGGCTGACCGCATCTCGTACATTTCAACCGGCGGCGGCGCCTGGCTCGAGCTTCTGGAGGGGAAGACCCTTCCCGGCATCGCGGCGCTCGACAAGTAGAACCGCTTATCAGGAGGCGGCGATGTGAAGCGCCGCCTGTGCTCATACACGAACCAACCATGGAAACCAGAACGAAAATCTTCGGGATGCCGGTCCTGTCCGTCGGCGCGTTCGCGAACGGCTTTATCGCGATCGGCTGGATGGGCAGGGGCGTGATTACCATTGCACAATTCGGCTACGGTCTCATCGCCGTGACCCAGTTCGGCTTCGGCGTAGTCTCGGTTTCCCAGTTCGGGGTCGGGATCGTGGCCATAGCGCAGGGTGCTCTTGGCCTCTTCCTCGCCATTGGCCAGGGCGCGCTTGGCTTTATATCGGCTGGGCTCTCCGCCAGGGGCTACTACTGCATATCGGGTCCGGGCGTGTGGAAAAACGTACCCCTGGTGCTCGCGCAGACAGCGGCAAACCCGCTTCCCTTCATTATATGGGCCGCCGGCTGGGCCCTTCTCTTCATGTTCCTCTGGAGCCAGCGCGACAAGCTGACCTTCAAGATGTCGCTCCGCGACCTGTTCCGCTCACGGAAAAAACACCGCGACGACCGTATCCGCGCGCGGGCCGTGTCCGCCCTGACCAACCAGGTCGAGCTGTTAAATATTGTGATGAACGACCCGTCGGAGGTCGTAAAAAAAGCGGCCCTTAAAAACATTACTGACCCGGACAAGCTGGTCAAGATCGCGAAAACCGTCATGAGCGAGGATTGTGCCGCGGTCGCCATTGCAGCCCTTGCCTCAACCGATACCGCGACCCTCGCGTCGATCGCAGGCGAGGCAGCCCTGCCCGGGGCGAGGATCTGCGCCATTACCAGGCTCTCCCGTGCGGACCGGACCCTCCTCGTCAGGCTCGCCTGCTCCGAGCAGGACCAGGCGGTGCTCCAGTCGCTCGTCGAGCTCATCGGGGACGCCCCGTCGCTGCAGCAGATACTGCGCGAGGCTTCGTCCGCACGCGCCAAAATTATCGCGCTGGGAGCGCTCGCGGAGCCGGACCAGGCTTTCCTGTTTGACATTGTCAGGAACGAGAAAGACCTTACGGTGTGCGAGGCGGCGGCGTATCGAATCACCGATACCGCGATACTCGCGCGCATCATACGGGGAGACTACCACACCGCTGTCAGGACCGCAGCCATCGAGCAGGTTGAGGACAAGGAGCTCCTTACGAAGCTCGCGGGAGAGGAACTGCCCGAACCGTTGAATAAGGCCATTGCGCACCGCCTCGGCGATCTCCTGCCCGTATATCAGGCTCTCACTATCGAGCTCACCTGTCCTTATTGCAGCCAGCCGGTGTTCGTCAACGGCCCCCTGAAAAAGGCGCACTGCCAGTCATGCCAGCGCGAAACCGCTGTCACCGGCCCGGTATGGGCGGCAATCCGGGACGCAGGGTACGGGGTATCGAGCTTCACGTCTCCGCTCAGGCTCGTCCTGGAAAAAAGAGGCGGCCAGCCGGCATGCTCCGCGTGCGGCGGGCATCTCCCGACAAACGATCTCCCGAAGGGGAAACGTGCGACGGTGCAATGCCCGTCCTGCATGAAGGAGCACTCCTCCTTTCCCGTGCCGGGATGGCTCGCCTGGTCCAGGAACGCGGAGCTGGTGCTGTGCGCGGAAGAGGAAGGGGTCCGCTCCCCCGCGGAGAAGGAGGCCAAACCGGTAGCCATATCGTGTATAAAATGCGGCGCGCCCCTGGAAATCACCATGGAAACGCCCCGAAATGCGACCTGCAAGTACTGCACCACGGTGCAGTTCCTTCCAGACCCGCTCTGGCTCTCGCTCCATCCGGTGAAGATCAAGCAAGCCTGGTACATCCGCTCGAGCTACAAAGACCGGAAATAGCCCGGCGCTGAAAGTTCATTGTCATGCCGTTACCGCAGCGTGACGACGCCGCGCGCGGCAGGATAGGTATCGACCATGTAATAGGCACGCACCCTGCCCGCGTATCTCCCTTCGTCAAACCGCACGGTCACCCCGGTGACAATACCATCGGGACCGGTCTTGACACCGGTCATCTTCGTGTAATACAGCGGCAGCGGAACGCCGGTGGCGTCATTGACAAGAAGCAGGCTGTACACGTGCTCGCCCTTTTTTAGCGATCCCCCGCTTATCCGGACCGACGCTGATCCCGCATCCGCCGTGAATGACGTTTTCCCGACACCGGACGGCATTGTCACGGAGCCCCGGAAGTCCAGTTTCATCCCTCCGAACACGGCCATCCTTCCGGTGTCGAACTCTGACATGCCCATGAGCTTCAGGCCGGTGCCGTAGAACTCGATCTCATCGCAGAGCGCCACAGCATGTATGGAGGCTCTTTTTAAAACACGTCCCGAGACGGTATCAGCCCTGGCTGCAAGCCGGTAAAAGCCGAAGGGCATATCCCACGACCCGATGAAGTTGATCTTGAAGCCGTCATAGTTATGGAGCGTGAGCAGGCCTCCGTCGTATTCGAGCATGAGCGGATACCGGACCTCCAGCGCCGGGTTAACCGCCGTCTTTCCGCCGGCCGCATCAAGCCTGCCGCCGACAACCCATAGCACCGCCCTGGAGCCGCTGCCTTCCACCGCGCCGGCCAGGTAGTGGAGCGAATCGAACCCGATCTGGTTCCACGACGGCAGCATCGACGGGTTTGGCGCTGCCTGTCTGCTGAATTCAAAGCTGGCCGCGGGCCCGCCCGTCCCGGCCGGCGCGCGGTACGGCATTGGGCCGGGGCGGCGCGGCGGTACCCTGAAGGTGTACGTGCCGCTGATCTCGCCTCCGGTCATCCCGCCCAGGAATTTGAGCCCGAAGCGCGCCATGCAGGTTGTATAGGTCCCCTTCAGCATAACGGTAATCTCGCTGCCGCCGGGTCCTGTCCATGCCTCCCGGGGCGCGATGGTCGCGAAACGCCGGTTCGCCGAAACGTCCACACGCATTGCCGGGTTCCCGGAAACGGACACGCGCAGGTTGTCACGGTCTATTGCGGACAGCACGGTGTCTCCCTTTCTCCTGACGAACAGGCTGAAGGTAAGCGGGTCGTTGGCGTCTATCTCGCGGGGAGCCTCCCGGAGCAGCCCGCCGAACGGCGTGGTGAACAGCATGAAAACGCCCTCAGGCGGGAGGTCCTCACCGGGACCGACGGCGCACCGCGGGTCCCCTTTTCCGGCGGCACCCAGCGGGTAATCATAGGGCACGAAAAACACGCCGCCATTCTCGCCCGCAACATACACCCCGTCCGTGCCGAGGGCCGGGGACGAGTTCAGGTCGTTCCTGTCGTCCTCGATGCAGCGATACGACCACCGAAGCGAACCATCCGGGTTTACACAGAAGAGACGCCCCTCACCCGAGCCGACGTAGATCCGGTCCCGTGCGTCCACGGCCGGTGACGAGCGGATCGGCTCGAGCGTATCGAACGCCCATTTCTGCTTACCTGTTTTCGCCTCGATGGCATACAGGGTGCCGTCCGCGGAGGGCACTACGATCGTCCCGTCTGATAACTGGGCCGCGCTCGCGTAAATATGATCGCGCGCGCCGAACTTCCAGAGCTGCTTCCCGGTGTCCTGCGCGTACGCCCGGACGAAGCCGTCGAAGCCCCCAATAACGACAGCGCCGTTTTCCCGTGCCGATGTCAAAAGCGGCGATGCGGCGTTGGTCCCCAGGCCGCCCGCGGTCCATACGAGCCTGCCGGTGCCCGTGTCATAGCAGTATAAATTCCTGAACGCCATGAAATCGGTGCCGAAGAACATGCGCTTCGTAGCGGTATTTACCGCCGGCAGTGACCAAACCATTTCATTGGCCGTGAATTGCGTGAGCCTCTTCCCGCACTCTCGCCCGAGCGCGTATACCAGGTAATTGTCATTGGGCGCGATCAGCGTGCCGTCATCCAGCATGCCGATATTCCCCTCGAACCAGTTGACATTGTACGTTTTGATCCCGAACTCTTTCAGAACCTCTTCAACCGAATGGGCCTTCGTCTTCCACTGGAGGGCCCCGGTCCGCCGGTCAAGGCAGTAGACGAACGCGTCGCCCGACCCGAAATAGACTCTACCCCGGTCATCCAGGAGCGCCGCCGAATCGATAATTTCCCCGGTCCGGAAGCTCCATGCGAGAGAGCCGTTCCTGCGTATCGCGTAAAATTTCTGGTCCGCTGAGCCGATGTACACGGTTCCCTCCGCGTCGACGACAGGCGAGCTGAATATGCCCTTTTTCGTCCGGAACTCCCATGGTTTGCCCCCGCGCGGGACCGGATCGACCGGCGAGCGGCCGTTCTGCAGCTCGTTGGCGCGAAACTTCGGCCAGGGGCTCGTGCTGTCGAGCGGGACGCCATACCCGTACGCGCCTTCATCTGCCGGCTTCCGCTCCGGGGTGAAATCGTAGCAACCGACCGGTACCGCGACAATCATGTATGCCAGTACGACCGCTCCCGCGGCAACGAACACGATGTATCTTTTCATGAATCTGAATACCTTCCAGTCTACGATGCGTTTCATGCAGGCCTCCACGGTGTTAAATAAAAAAGGCCCCCGTTTTAACGGGGGCCTTCCATTGAGCATTCTCTGTTATTATTCAGCCGCTTCCTGCTGCTTCTTGATGTTTATCTGCGCTATGCCGAGCTTTGCCAGCGGTATCGCGTAAGGCGAACAGGACACGTAATTGAGGCCCGCCTCCATGCAGAACTGGATGTTGTCCGGATTGGCACCATGCTCGCCGCAGAGGCCCATCTTGATGTCCGGCCGCGACAACCTGCCGCGGATCGACGCGAGGCTGATCAGCTCCTTGACTTCCTCGCCCAGGTACTTGAACAGGTTGAACTTCATCAGGTCGAACAGCGAATAGCTCGGGAAGAAGGAGTTGGAATCATCCCGTGACAGCCCGTAGGTCGTCTGCGTGAGGTCGTTGGTGCCAAAGCTGAAGAATTCGGCGTACTGGGCGATCTCCGCCGCGCCCAGCGCCGCGGCCGGAAGCTCTATCATTGTCCCTACTTCGTACTCCAGGTCCTCAATGCCGTACTCATCCACGACCTCGTTCTTGATGTCGCGGATACCCTTGACTTCCTTGCCCTCTATCTTCTTTCCGTTCTTGATAAACTTAATCTCTTCCTTGCTCATGACGATCGGGATCATGATCTCGGGCTTGATCTTGTGCCCTTCCTTCCGCAGCATGCAGGCCGCCTCGAAGATCGCCCGGCACTGCATTTCATATATTTCCGGGAAGGTGACCGCGACCCGGCAGCCCCGGTGCCCGAGCATCGGGTTCATTTCGGCCAGTTCCTCGCACCGCGCGATGATCTCGGCCGGCCTGGCGCTCCGGTCCCTGCTCTGCATGTACCGGATGAACTGCTTCATGCTCTCGTCGGTCCGCGGCAGAAATTCGTGGAGCGGCGCGTCCAGGAGCCGGATCGTTACCGGCTGCCCTGCCATGATCTTGAAGAGGTCATAGAAGTCGGAACGCTGCATCGGGAGGATCACCTTGAGCGCCTTTCTCCGCTCCTCCTCGGAATCCGCTATGATCATCTCCCTGAATTTCATGATCCGTTTCTCGTTGAAGAACATATGCTCGGTCCGGCAGAGGCCGATGCCCTTCGCCTTGAAGTCCTTTGCCACCAGGGCATCGCGCCCCTGGTCGGCGTTTGCGCGCGCGTTGAACGCGCCGATATGCTTTTCAACAATGTCGAGGAACTCGAACAGGCCGTTCTTTTCCCAGTCCGGCTCGATAAGTCCAACTTTGCCCATAAACAGGGTGGGCGCCTCATAGTAGGGAACGTTCATCGATATAAAATCGCCCTCCCGAACGGTCTTGCCGCCCAGGGTGAAGCTATCCCCGCGTATCTTCATATCGGGCTGGACCATGGCCACCTTGCCAAGGCTCCGTGCCACGACCGGGGCGTGCGACGAGAAGCCGCCCTCACAGGTAATGACACCCTGTGCAACCTCAATCGCCTTGACGTCTTCCGCAAACGAGGCCGGCATGACCAGTATCAGGTTGGTGTCCCCGCCTTTCATGATGGCCCGCTTGTGCTCTTCCAGCAGCTTCGGGGTCGAGAAGAACACGCGGCCGATCGCAGCGCCGGTGGAACCGGCAATCCCGCCCTTGATGAACTTTATTCCCTTGATGGTGCGCGGGTCTATAACCGGGTGGAGAAGCTCGTTAAGCTGGTTCGGCTTGATCTTCTCTATCGTGTATTGCTCGGATACGATCTTTCTCTTCGTCATGTCGAGGAGCGCCTTGATCTGCGACTGGGTCGATTTATCGTCGGTCTCCTTCTGTTCGACGAGCCAGAAATCACCTTCCTCGATGGTGAACTTGATTTCACGAATTTCCTTGAAATTATCTTCCACTTTCCGCGCGATATCGGTGAAGTGAGTGAAATGCTTCTTTTCTATCTTGCTTATGTCCTTGGCCTTTCCTGTCTCGATGTCGAATTCACTCTGGCCGAATTCGCCCTGTATCTCGGGATCACCGGTGACAATATTTCTCGTGTAATAGTTGCCCGCGTATGAATTGCTTCCCCAGTTCCCGTAGACCATGACCTGAATCATCAACGAGAGGGAGTTATCAACGTCGATGGCCGAATCACAGTAACGGGAGGAGGCTCCTTTCATAATCAGGCTGAGCTGGTCATACACGTCCTCGCTGAACTTGTCCCCGAAAAGGGCCCTGTATGCATCGATGGCTTTTTTCAAATCTTCGACGTTCGGCTTTTTAGGTAATTTGGACTCTATCTTCTTTACTTCCTTCTCGTCGACTTCGAATATCTTTTTGGCCAGGTTCCGGAGCAAAAACAGGTATTCGCCGTACGCGAATTCCCTGCCGGTGAACTTGCCGAAGGCCTCCACGGTCATGCTGTTCATCCCGATGTTGTGGATCGATGGGAAGTGCGGGACGTTCAGGTCAGAGCTCAGGACTACCTTCAGCATCATCGGCTTCTCGACATCGCCGTATTTTTTCTTCGTGTCCTTTTCCAGCTGGCCGATATAGGTGCTCAACGCTTCTTTCAGGTTTACCTGGGGAAGCTTCTGCGTGAGGTCCGAGTCTATTATAAAGCCCGGGACTATCGGCAGGCCCATCATGGCGAGGTCAACGGCCCTCCTGCCGCGGATGCCGAGCCGCCCCCGGACCTTCTCGTCAAGTTCCTTGAGGTTTTTATTAAAATAAATTATATTTTCCATTTCATTTCTCCTGTTGTTTGTATGATACTGTCACGTGTTAGAAGAGACGCAGCACCTGCCCCACGCCGATCTTGAGAAACTGTTCGAACCTCGGGCTGGCGCCCTCATACAGGTATTTCTGGAGCTTCGAAACCCCCTTTATGCTGTCGCCGGCGACCTGGAAAAAGATCGAATCGCCGTGCTTTACTTTTCCCCACTTGAAGAGCGAGTTGATGTCGTTTACCAGCTCGCCGCCGTGAAATATGTACACCTTCAGGGACGGATACGAGGTAGTGTAGCTTTCAACGATCTTCTTCCACGCTTCGACATTGCCGTTGTGGAAGAGCTCGTTTGAAACTTCCACCGCGTATTTCGGCGTAATGTTTGCAGCGCCCTTCCCTGCTTCCTCTGGCTTCTTTTCTTTTTTCGCGGGCTTCACATGCACGACGGTCTGGTCGATGAACGCCTTATTGACGAAAACGTCCTTACCGGCAAGCATCTCCTCGAGGGTTGTGATTGCCGCCATCTCCGTCTTCTTGTTGTCCTCTTTAAGAAGCTTCGCGTAAATCACCATGAGCTGATCGGAATGCAGCTCCCTGACCCGCTCCCAGTGATCGATATTTTTCGGGTTGATGAGAACAACTTTCCCGCCCGGGGTGTAGTAGACGCACACGATATCGAGCGCGGTCCATTTTATTATCTCATCCGCTATTCTCTGGAACTCCGTAACGGGCTCGACGATATTATATGAATCATAACTGTAGCCGTACTTGTCGCGTATTACCGAACCTACGATGGGGAGTATCTGGTCTTCGATGACTTCATTGCTCTCCAGCTCATCATTGATGACATCGGCCAGGTTCTTGTTCATCTCGATATCATCTACGACATCGGTTACCTTGTAAAAATGTCGCAGCGCCTTGTTGAAATTTAATTTTGATGCCAGTGCCAGGTAAGTGCTTTCCATGTTCGTACTCCCTTTGTTACAAGTTTAATATCGGGGACACCAAAACCTGAGTGATGGTGGGATTATTGTGTTGATACTATAAAACGCACAGTAATAATTGCAAGCATTTTGTTTAGGACGAATGTTGAAAATTCATCGGAGAACGCGCCAAAAAAAGAAGCCGGCCCTTATGGACCGGCTTCCTGTCATTTCGTCTTTTTTACCGCTTCAAGCGGCATTACTCTTTAGAGCTCTTTCAGACCGGATTTCCTGGCCGGTTTGCCAGCGCTCTTCGGAGTAAGGCTTGCCATACCTGTCAACTCTGCCGTAGTCTGGGCCGAAGATGACTTGTAGGCCTCTTCGATTACGCTCGCCCCGGTATCTTCCGCGCCGTAGGACTGATCGATGTCGTCGCGCTGGGTCGACCGGCGCCTCGTGTACTGAGCAAAGGCGGCGTCGGAGAAGCCCTTTGACACGCCATAGAGGAATTCGTTCAGCACGTTGGCCATACCCTTCAGCATGTACTGTTTCCTCTTGATCGTTGTGATATCGATGTCGAGGATCAGGCCCGGCTGGATGTGGTGCGGATTGACCCGGTACGTAAACTCGTTGAACCTCTTGGACAGGAAGTTGATACGCTCGTCCAGGATGACCCGCTCGATCGGGTTCTGGAAGCCGTGCATCTTCTTGAGCATTTCGGTGAGGTAACCGAGCTTGTTCTTGAGGTTTATGATCCTGTTTTCGTAGGTCCTGTTGTTCTTTTCTACGAAGGAATCCTCGGGATACATTTCGCCGATCTCGTTCCATAGAACGGTTTCCGGATCTTCTTCGCGCTCTTTCTTCGCCCGGCGCCATTCTTTCGACATGATCCGGGTGGCCAGGTCATCAAAGTCCTTGAGTGCGCGGAAACGCTTCTTGGACTCATAGTAACCATGGGTAACGTCCCAGAGCATCTTGATCTCGGTTGAGAACGAGTCCATCTGCTTGTCATATTCCTTCTTCTCGACCTTCAACTGGTTCTGGTCGTAGAAAGCCAGACGCATACCGTAGCGCTCATCCGGCAGGATCGAGGTATCGGTCTCCTCGTATTCCTTGATATGGCAGATACGGGCATTCTTCATGTTGTTGCAAACCTGGTATCCCAGCTTGCTGGTGTCGAGGATTGACGTGATGTTGTTGATGGCGTTGTTGTAGCCGCGGTTCCGGACGTTTTCCTCGTCAATGATGAACTTGATGTTTTCCCGGATGTTGAGAGGATCGATATCATCGACGTCGATCTCGGCGCGAAGACCCTCGATCTTATCAAGGAATTTCTTTGCGAGGATCGTATAGCGTTTCGATTTCTCGTCGTCTTTTTCATCATCCGTGAAATTCTCGATCCGTTTGATCTTCTCGAACATTTTCTCGCTGCCGGTCAGCTCACGCTTGCCCTGGTCGACGAGCTCGTCGTTGAAGGCCTGGACCTGGCGGTCAATGAGATCCTGGACGTGTTTCTGGATGGCGTCTTTAAGAAGGTTCTCAACCGTCACCTGGTAGTGGTACATGGGGCTGATGAGCTCGCTCTCGAGAATGTTGATCGAAAGCTTGACGTCATATACGTATTTCGGGCGATATTCGTTGTCCTTGAAGACGCACTTTAATATGGCGTATGCGTTCTGGCCGCGGACGAAAGCGCCGATATCGGTTTTCTGACGGAGTATCGAGTTTGTCTCGGTCTCGAGGTCGTTGACTCCCCGCTGGATATGGCCATGAAGGTGACCATACATGTTGATCATCGATTTTTCTATTTCACCGGTATGGAACTTGTCAGGACCGGCAATCTTATCCATCAACTCGATGACTTCACGCGGAGTATAA
>Ga0116149_1001171_pt1 | contig 32562 bp, 22 predicted proteins | sample AD_UKC057_MetaG_FD_89787 | JGI IMG/M metagenome (GOLD analysis project Ga0116149, IMG submission 89787) | Active sludge microbial communities of municipal wastewater-treating anaerobic digesters from USA - AD_UKC057_MetaG | ecosystem: Engineered > Bioreactor > Anaerobic > Digestate | place: USA...
TGGCCAAGGTGGCCGGTCTGAACCGCAAGACCATCTACCGGCTCATCGAAGCGCACGGCATCCTCTGGCCGCGCAACAGCACCGCCTCCGCCGAACCGGAGGAAGAGGAGCTGCCCGACGACCTCGAGGAGGAGGAAGAGGATTTGCTCGACAAGGAAGATGAGTGATCCGGATATTTTTTCGACCCCGCCCGTTACGGCGGGGTTTTAGTATGGGCTGTAACAAAGCAGATACGTTTGCCCTGCGGGATGTCCATTTAAAGCAACGATTTCAAAAGTAATAAAAACAATGTGATAATTGATAGCGTCCTTTTTTGGCTCCTGCGCGGGTGACATTTTCGCGGTCCACTCTATCTGCCTTTGCACTTCCCGCCGATTACATCCTCGTAATTGCTTGAAAAATAAGAGCGAAAAAGAACGCCCTCCTCAGCAAATTCTGGCATAATAGTTGTTCGGCTATTTGGTGAAGTCAGCAGCTGCCCTGCCGGGAACCCTTCCTCCCGGGGAGATGGGGGGGACCCGTGCGGGGAGCTGCAGCGTTCAGGCGCAGGTAACCTATTAGGCGAAAGGTGCAACGAGGACCATGCAAACTACGCGCAAATTGGGCAGAACGATCGTCGTCGCCACGAGCGATCGGAATCTGGAAGAGACGCTGCGCGCACAATTGGCGACAGAATACCGCGTCGAGGTTGTCCGGCGTGGCGCAGATGCGATCCTGCGGATGCTGGAGCAGGAGATTGATCTCCTGCTGGTGGATATCGACATGAGCGGACAGGTCGGCACGGAGATCCTGCCCGTGATCCGCCGGCTGCGCCCGCGCCTGCCGGTCATCCTCATCTCCGATGATTTTACCTATCGTATTCGCAAAACCGCAGCTGAGCAAGGAGTGACTTTTCAAAGCATCAAACCGCGTTCAAGCGATGAGACCGTTGAAATCGCCTCGGTCATGGCCAAGATCATCGCCCACAAAGAGGGCCTCCCCGTCAACTGAAAGAGTGACTTCCGGGTTGACGGCTGTGCACCCGCACCCTTGTTCTCCTTCCGTCAGCCCACTCAGCCGCAGCGTATCCGCCGGATACCGCCGTCAACCCGGAAGCTTCCATACCGCCCCGTTCCTTGCAGATCATGCCCGCGTTTTTCCGTTCATCCACTTTTATACCCCGACTTTCCCTTCCATCATCGCTCCGAAATGTGAGACATCCAGGCAACACTGATTCCGCAGTTATGTCCATCCCGCGTCCTTTTTGCAGAAAAAAATATTTACTAAACAATTATTAAAAAAGGGGGCGAGAGACGACTCAAGTCTATTATATAATAAAATTAACTCACCAAAAAATCGCTGCATAATTTATTCATCAGGCCCCGGCAGGGATTGGCACGACATGTGCCTAAGGAGCTGTGAATGGCGGCATTCCATGTCACGGCCGGAGGGCCGGGGTTGCCGGCAGGAGCGGCCGCCGTCAAATAACAGAAGTAGGCCTTGAATGAAGGAGAGGAGCAGATTCATGATTGAACATGCGAGAGATGCCCAACGAGGCGTTGAGAAGGATGTGAAAGACCGGCATTCTACCCGCATTGGGCGCGCACTCAGCCTGCTGGCGGTTCTTTTAGTGCTTGCCAGCCCCGGTTTTGCAGGCGGACTGTTGGTCAGCTGGGATCCCAATACGGAATCCGACCTGGCCGGCTACCGCATCTATTACGGCACCGAACCCGCGGTCTATACAGAGGTAGTCGATGTCGGCAATGTCACCTCCTACACCATTGAGAACCTGTTGGAGGGCGAGACCTACTTCCTGGTCGTCACGGCCTATGATTTGAACGGCAACGAAAGCCTGCCCTCCGCGGAGGTCGCCGCCACGGTGACCGCGGCGGAGATCTACATTACGCTCCTCAACGACGGCATCCAGCTGCGCTGGAGCGCCCTCGCCGGCGCAACCCATTACCGGCTCTACGTCTCCGACGATCCCTGGTTCACGCCGGAGACCATGGTCGCCGAGCTGACCGCGACCTCCTATACCGACGCGGTCAACTACAGAACGGTGCCCTTCAGCCGCTACTACATCGTCCAGGCCTGCACCGGTGCCACCCCGATGTATTCATTTGACCGGGTCGGCGTCTACAGCCGGGGAGTGCGGGCGGGCCAGAACCTGGTTTCGATGCCGCTCCTTCCTGCGGACAACAGTGTCGGCGCCGTATTGGGCACTCAGCTCACCGGAGCGGCCAATGCCGGCCAGGCCGACAAGGTCCTCTACTGGAACGGCACGGACTATGAAAGCGCCTGGCTGGTGGAGGGAACCGGCACCAGCTATGACGGCACCTGGATGACCCAGGCCGGCGATCAGGCCTCACCGATGAAAATCGATCCCGACCACTCTTTCTGGGTGCTGCTGCGCAACTCGAGTCCCGATACGGTGCTGACTTTCACCGGCAAGGTGAGCAAGGAGGCCAACCGGGTCATCAATCTGGTGCAGGGCGCCAATTTCATCGGCACCTGTTATCCGGTCCCGGTCACGCTGGCCGGGAGCGAACTGGCGGCTGACGGTGTGGTCGCCGGCGGCTCCTCGAGCGGCGTATCCGACAAGATCATGCGCTGGCTCGGCACCCGCTATGAAGTCGCCTGGCTGGTGGGCGGAACCGGAACCGGCTGGGATGGCACCTGGCTGACCGAAAGCGGCTTCGCCGCCTCGACCATACAATTCAATCCCGGTGTCGGTTATGTTCTGTGGATCAAAGGCAATAATGCCTCCACGGTCTGGACCTACCCCAATCCGCGGCCTACTCTTTAAATCATTTGTCTGAAGGAGAAACAAGATGAAACGCCAATTCTTTTCCATCCTGCTTATCGTCCTGATGCTGGGGGCGCTGGCCTTCTCCGCTGCGGCGGGTACTTTTGAAGCCATGTCGACCACCGGCGTCCTCGATGCCGACGGTGCCGCTTTTCTGCAGGGCAACGTCATGCTCTTCAGCGGCGACCTCATCCAGCTCATCTGGGCCGGACCCAACGGTGTCGCTGAAGATCCGGACTCGCTTGGCAATGCCACCGGTGATGATGCCATTCTCGACTCCACCTTTATCGGCTACGGCTTTCCCTTCAATCCCGATGAGGGCAAGTTCAGCGTCATCTGGACTGATGACCTGATCACTCTCGGCAACGTCGTCTATCTGCGCGCCTGGAACAGCCCGGCAGTGCTTCCCGATGAGCCCGTCTATTTCGGCAACTCGGAACTTTATACTCTGCCCTCGAGCGACATGAACAGTCATGATTTCCGCACCTTTCAGGTGACCCAGGCGATGCACACCCCGGTCGAGCTGGCCTCCTTCACCGCCGCTTCGTTCCCCGGTATGATCCAGGTGAACTGGGTGACCCAGTCTGAGACCGATAACCTCGGTTTTCATCTCTATCGCGCGCTCTCTCCGAATGGGGAGAAGCAGCAGATCACGGACCGGCTGATCGAGGGTGCAATGAACTCGTCGAGCCGTCACGAGTACACCTTTACGGATCGCAACATCGAGGACCAGGTGGTCTATTACTACTGGCTGGCGGATATTGCGCTGGACGGCCAGACCACCTTCAACGGGCCGCGCACGGCCGTGGCTGTGGCCAAGCCGACCGAGTATCTGCTGGCGCAGAATTATCCCAACCCCTTCAATCCTTCGACCAGCATCAGCTATACCCTGAAGGACAACGGCCACGTCAAGCTGGCGATCTTTAACATCCGCGGCCAGCTCATCCGGTCGCTGGTGGACAATGCCCAGATGGCCGGGCAGTACAGCATGGAGTGGGACGGCCGCGATGCCAACGGCAGCGTGGTACCGACCGGCACCTACTTTTATTCACTCGAGATCAACGGCTTCAAGGCGGTGCGCCGTATGACCATGGCCAAGTAGCAGCGGTTTGAATCCGCGCAGGCCTGCAAATCAGACTCAAGGAGATATGATGAAGCTGCACGCTCTGAACATAAAGTCGCTGCGGGGAGTGATCCTGGCCCTGCTGATCCCGGCGGCCGCCTTGCTGGCCGCCGAACAGTCGGTGACCAAAATACTCGAGATCGATGATCCCCTCACCAACGCGAGAACAGCCGGCAACCAGCGCGGCGGAAGACTGAGCAGCGAGGGCTGGACAACCCAGACCGCCCTCGACTATATTCAGTACTCGATTCCGACCTGCGCCGCCGGCGAAATCTCGTTCAGCGTCAGGGGCATCTACGCCAGCAGCGAGGTTTTTCCCAACCTCGATCATGACAAGACCGGCGCCGAGGTACCTGGCTCCGAGAATGTTCACTATAACCTCTTCTGCATGTGGGATGAGGATGTGGACTATAGCTGGTATGGTATCCAGCAGTGGCACAATCCCTACAAGTGTTTTATCCATATCTACGGCTATACCCCCGGGGATCTGTACAAATGGCGCCGGATGAAGCTGCGCCTTAACGTCGCAGCTTTCAACGGCGGTTATGATGACGATCCCCATGCCTTCGAAGATCCCGCCGTCGGTCCATTTGAGTGGGAGCAGAGCCATACCTACCAGCACCGCGTGGTATGGGGAGAGGGCAAGATGCAGTGGTATATGGATGATGTGCTGCTCAAGACCTGGGATTATTCATCTTTCGGCGAGGAGTATGCTCCTCCCGACCATCGCATCCGTCTGGGTTCAGGTCTGTTGTCGCGTTGCGGCGGATTGCAGGTTCCGATCGGAATCGTCTACACCAACTTCAAGTTCTACCGCTATACGGATGCCACCCCGCCCGAAGTCGTGCGGCTGGAACCGCAGTCGGCGGGCGAAGGTGCGGCGGTGGACTCGGACATCCTCGTCCATTTTTCCGAGCCCATGAATCAGAGTTCGGCGCAGGTGGCTTTTTCGATTTCGCCGGCGGTGGCCGGGAGCATCAGCTGGGTCGGCAACGCGCTCTATTTCCAGCCCAGCGGTTTGCTGCAGAGCAACACATCCTACACAGTGCAGGTAGCCGCTTCCGCGAAGGACAACGCCGGCAATGCTCTCCGGAGCGCTTTCAGCGGCAGCTTCACCACCCGCAGCCTCACCGCGGCGACGGTGGGGCGGTATGAATCGATCGATATCACCCTGGTCGCCAGCGGGCTGGCAAGTACCACCAACCGCTATCGCGATGTGACCCTCAAAGGGGTCTTCACCGGCCCGACTAAAACCCTCGAAATCGAGGGATTCTGGGATCTCGGGGATCTCTTCAAGGTCCGCATCGCTCCGACCGAGGTGGGAAGGTGGACCTACCGGATCACCAGTCCGGTTGCCTCGCTGAATGCGACCGGTTCTTTCGAGTGCGTCGAGAGCGGTTCTCGCGGCTTTGTGCGCCGCAATCCCGCCCGGCCTTACACCTTTATGCACGATGATGGCACTCCCTGGCTCTGGCGCGGGGATACCTCATGGCGCGGCTTCACCTCTCTGTTAGCCTATGAAGGGCGCTGGAAGGATTACATCGACCTGCGCGCCTCCCAGGGTTATACCGCCATGCACTCCATCGTCGTGAGCTACATCAATGGCCTCGGCTTCTGGAAGAACGAGGGCGGCACCTGCTTCGAGGAGGGGATGGAGACCAAAAACTACGACCGCCTCAATCCCGGCTACTTTCAGTGGATCGACAAGCGCATCGACTATGCCAACAGCAAGGGCATTGTGCCGGTTATCTTTTTCACCTGGGCCCAGGAGTACGTCGAATTCAGCGAGGCCCAGTTTGACAAGTTCACCCGTTATCTGGTCTCCCGTTTTGCCGCCAAGAATGTGATCTGGGTGATCACCGGCGAGTATGAAGAGATCATTGCCGACTATGGCCGTCCGATTGAAGAATACGAGCACTGGGGGCAGTTGATCTACCAGCTGGATCCCTACGATCATATCATCACCCTGCATCCTTCTGGCCGGGGCACCAGCGCTCCCTTTGCGCCGCTGGCCTGGTGCGGTGCGGTGATGCAGCAGACTCCCTACAATGTTCGTGATATCCGCCGCGATCGCGTCTACAACAAGCCGGTCGTCAACGGCGAGCCGCGCTACTTCTATCCTGAAGAAGAGGATGAGGGACCCAACGGGCCCAGCCGGGTTGCCATGTGGGAGATCATCTCCAACGGCGGTTATTACACGACCGGTTTTTTCCCCACCTATGCCCCGGACAAGGGCGGCTATGATCCCGATGCCCTGCCCGAGGAGCAAAAGTGGGCGCAGTACTGCAACGACTTTATGGGGGAGATCCCCTGGTCGGAGATGGATCCCAAACACGAGCTCATCAGCTCGGGGAATCTCATGGCCATCCCCGGCAAGAATTATTTCGCCTATCACAGCACAGGCGGAGCGGTGACCATCAATCTCTCGGGTCACCTCGGCAGCCTGCCGGCCAGATGGCTCAATCCCGTCACCGGCGAGTACAGCGCCCCCTTTGTGGTGCAGCTTGGCGGTGCGCGCACCCTGACGCCGCCTTTTAGCGGTGACTGGGTCCTCTACATCGGCGAAGCCACCAACCGCGATACCGTACCGCCGCAAGTGCCGCGGGAGCTGGGCATCGAGAGCGCGACGCACCAGAGCATGACCCTGGTCTGGCAGCCGCCTGTGCCGGCCTCCGATGGTGATGAGGCCGCCCGGTATCGCCTGCTGCGCGACGGCGTGGAACTGGCTGTGCTGACCGAGACCCGCTACAGTGATATCAACCTCAAGGAGGGGACCGAGTACTATTATCAGGTCTACGCCATCGATGATGCGGAGAACAGCAGCGCCGGCGCCGCCAACGGCCGTTTCAAGAGTCTGGCCGACGTCGAGCCGCCCTATCTGAGCCGGGTCACGATCGCCGCGCCGGACACTCTCATCGCCTGGTTCTCCGAACCGGTCGAGGAGGCCTCTGCGGAATCGCTGCGGAATTACCAGATCCTGCAGGGGGTGCCGGTTCTCTCCGCCCGTCTCGCGACAGACCGGGAGTCGGTCAAGCTGGCCACCGGCCGGCATGAAGCGAACCGGGTCTACACCCTGATCGCCCGTAATATTCTCGACCGGGCTGCGGTCCCCAACCGGATGGGCGCCAACAATGTGCGCGGCTATCATCCGGGGACGGACTATACGGTCGAACTGCTGACGCCGGCGAGGTACGAATGGAGCTGGCTCCATACAGGCGAGACCTATTATATCGACCGCACCTATACGCTGCTCGATATCCCGGCCGTACTGCAGAATCTGCTCTGGCTCAAGAGCGCCAACGACGACCGCCAGATCAGCAGTGACCGGTTTGTCTCTTTCACTTTGCCCCAGCCTTCGACCGTCTATGTGGCGTTCGATGCGCAGGCCGCTTCGCTTCCCGCCTGGCTCTCCGGCTGGAAGGAGACCGGGCTTTCGATCAGCACCAGCGATCTGGCCCCGCTGAAAGTCTATGAAAAGGCGTATGCCGCCGGCTCTGTGGAACTGGGCGGCAGCGGCGGGACGAACGCGGGCCGGATGTATGTAGTTCTGGTCAAGCCTGATCCTGAGCATATCATCGGCAAACGCCCGGCCGTCCCCGGCCGCATCCTGACGATGAGCAACTGACAGCAGAAGTTCAATCTCTAATTGTGCGAGGATGAAATGAAAGTTAAATGGTTTCGCCGCAGATGGGCCGCCGCCAGTGTGGCCATGCTCCTCACGGTGATGATATCAGGCTGCAGCGTGCGTCCCCATACCAAGGCGGACCCCGTCAGCAGCAACAAGGTGATCGTCGCTTCCGCCCCGGCCAAAGAGGCTGCGGCCGGGCGGGAGAAAGAAGCAAAACGCGCCAAAGTGGTCAAGAACACCAGCAAGGCGAAAGAGCATGTGACGGTGCAGGCTGAGGCGGCCTCTGCGCAGGCGGAGAATCCCCGGGCCAGTGCGGAACCGGCCCGCGCCTTCGTCCCCGACATGGTCTATCGCCTTGGTTTCGGCGACGTCATCGACGTCAAGTTTCTGGGCAGCCCTGAATACAACGAGACGGTCTCCATCCGTCCCGATGGCCGCATCTCCCTGCAGGGCGTCGGCGAGCTGGATGCCCTCGGGTTGTCGCCGGCCGAGCTCGATGCTGTGGTGACCCAGGCCTATGGCCAGCTTCTGGTTGACCCCGACGTCACTGTCATCGTCCGGGAATTCGGCGGCCAGAAGTGTTATGTGGCCGGCGAGGTGGACCGGCCGGGGAGCATGGATGTAGCCAAGGGCATGACCATGCTGCGCGCCATCGCGGCAGCCGGCGGCCCGAAAAAGAGCGCCAAGATGGGCAGTGTCATCCTCATCCGTCTGGATCGCGAACAGCGCGCCGAAGCCACCCGCATCGATCTCTCCTACACCTCGATGCAGGGTGGCATTGAAAACGACCTGCCGGTGATGGGCAATGATATCATCTTTGTGCCGCGTACTTTTATCGCCGATGTCAATGCCTTTGTCTCGCAAATATATGACGTCGTTTTGCCGCCGTTCGATTCCTGGACGCGCTATTTCTACTGGTACCGCGGACTGCGGTGAGCCATCATTCGTTTAGCACGAGGAGAGTGCCATGATTCAGTACAGCAAGTATGACAGCCCCATGTCGCCGCAGAGTTTCATGGGCGTACTGCACAAGCGACGGCGAGTAGTTCTGTTCCTCTTTCTCGCCATCGTTGGGGTGATCACGGTTGCGGCGTTTCTGGTGCCGCCGACCTACCGCGCCAACGCCCGGCTGATGATCAACTATCAGCTGGACATCGAGAAAGAGCATCTGTTGAGCCTCATCCAGATCCATGACAAGTCCTACTACGAGCGCCTGAGCTCCGAGCCCATCATCATGACGATGCGCAGCATTCTGGAGCCGGTGGTGGCAACGCTGGGACTGGACCGCAGCAAGGGATCGCCCGCGGAGCCGACCGCTTCGGACCGGGATCGCGCCATCGAGCTGCTGGGCACTGAACTCGAGGTCGAGCGGGAAAAGGACTCCAACGTCCTGCGGGTGAGTTATGAAAGCCGCAATCCCGCCCTCGCCGCCAGCATTGTCGGCCAGGTGGTCGAGCAGTATATCAAGCAGCGGCCCGGGCTGGAGCGCGACGAGCGTGAAGCCGAATACTTTGACAAGCAGATCGAGCAGGTAGGCGCCCAGATCGATGATCTGGAGAAGAAGGGGATGGAATACAAGGCGCGCGAACGGGTGCTTTCCGTGGACCGCCAGTCCTCCATTCTCTTTGAGACCCTGGCTGATTACGACAAGCGGCTGACCGAGGTGCGCACCGAGCGTCTCTCCAAGGAGGCCCGGCTCAAGGTGATCCGCGAGCAGCTCGCCGCGGGTGGCGAGATCGTCATCCCCAACACCGAGAGCGGCAATTCGGGCGGGCGCTATCTTTACATCAACGAACTGAGCAAAACCCTGCTCGGCCTGGAGATCAGGAAGAGCAGTCTCGAACAAAAATACACCCCAAATCATCCCGAAATGGCCTCCGTCCTGGCCCAGATCGATGAGAACAAGAAGAAGATCGATCAGGCGGTTCAGGAACTGGTCCAGGGGGAAGAGATCGATATCAAGGCCAAACAGGCGGAGGAACGGGCCCTGACCGGGAGTATGGCGCAAGTTGCCTACAACGTCACCGATCTTTCGCGCAAGGAGTACGATCTGGGCAAGCTGACCATTGGCATCGACGATCTCAAGTCGGTCTATTCGATGCTGCTCCGTCAGCGCGAGCAGGCCCGCCTCGCGGCCAACCGCCAGGAGCATCTGGTCCAGGTGAAAGTCCTTGAGGCGGCTTCGGTGCCGCAGCGTCCGGTCAGCCCGAATCGTCCCCTGTGGATCGCCCTGGGTCTGCTCCTCGGGCTCGTGGTTGCATTGGGTGTGGCGTTCTTCATGGAGTATTTCGACCATTCGGTCAACAGTGCCGAAGACGTCCATAACTGCCTGGGTCTGCCGATTCTGGCCACCATCGGCGATTTTCAGGGGCCTCTCGGCAGACAGAATCAGCCGGGCACTGAAAAAAAGCCGGGCGCTGAAGAGTAGACAGCAGTGTCATGACAGCAATATGAATGCTGGAGAGTGAAGCAACGGAAGCTGTTGACCAAGATAATGGAGATCCGGAAATGAAAAATATGTTGAAAATCAAACGCTGGGAAGCTGAACTCAAGCAATATGAGTTGGCATTCCTGCTCGGATGCAGCGCGACCTATTTGTCCATGGTGGAGAACAATCGCGTTGAAGCCACTCAGGAGTTCAAGCGCAAAGCGGCGGAGATTTTCGGTGTCCCGGTCGATGAATTGTTCGGCGCCGAAAAACCGGCCCCGCTCGCCGGCAACAAGAGAGAGCTTGCATCACATAACCATGACTGATCCCGAAGATCTGATGAGGATACCATGTATTTAAGACATTTCCATCTGCGTGAAGAACCCTTTGCGACCACTCCGGACCCGCGGTTTCTCTACAAGAGCGCGGTGCATCAGGAGGCGCTCGATCGCATCATGACCTCGGTCGCCAGCCGGCGCGGCATCAATGCCATCATCGGCGAGCCCGGCCTCGGCAAGAGCATGCTCATCCGCACCCTCCTCAAGGGCTTCAACGACAAGGTGCGGTTCGCCTGGGTTTTCAATACAACGATGAATTCACGCGAGCTGCTCCGCTATATCTGCCGCGATTTCGGCTTTACACCGAAGGGAGAGGACCTCGGCGATCTGCTCATCGAGCTCTACACTTTCCTGATTCGCGAGTACGAACAGGGCCGGTTTACGCTCCTGATCATCGACGAGGCGCAAAATCTCAAGCCGGAAGTGCTCGAGGAGATCCGCCAGCTCTCCAATCTGGAGACCGCAAGCCAGAAGCTGCTGCAGGTCATCCTCAGCGGCCAGCCGCAGCTGGATCGCTATCTCAACGATCCGGCCCTGGTGCAGCTGAAGCAGCGTATCAGCCTGAAGGCGACCCTGCACCGGCTCAACGAGACCGATACCGCAGCCTACATCCGGCACCGGCTCAAGGTGGCGGGGGCCCGCAAGCAGGAGATTTTTACTGCTGCGGCCCTGCAGGTCATTTTCGAGGTCAGCGATGGTATACCCCGCCTCATCAATCAGGTTTGTGACAACGCCCTGATGGCGGCGGCCGCGCAGAAGGTCAAGCAGATTGATGCAGCGCTCATCCTCGATCTGGTGCAGGAGGACAAGGTGATGACGGCGGATACCACCCCGGCCGCCGGATGCGATCCGGAGGAGAAGCCGGCGGCCATTTGTGATGCGGAAGAGGAACCGGCCGCCAAGGCGGAAGGGGAGAGCGACATGACAGTCACCGGCAGCGCGGCTGCAGCTGCAGCGGACATTGTGGAGAGAGCTGCCGGGATCTGTTCCGCCCCTGCCGCCGGCGATGTCGACGCGGCCCCCGCCCGGAAGCGGCCCCGCCTTCAGCCCGCGGTGGAGCTTGAATTTGCCGCGGGATTTGACGGCCTCGATCTGGGTGAACTTTCGATTTTTTAGTAAATTATTAATTTTTTAATACAAACGATGAGGTGTCCCATGAGTGCGATCTTTGATGAACTGGAAAAAATTGACGCCAAAGAGGGCATTGCCGCACCGCCCTGGCCGGCCGGGGAACAGTCCGGACGCACCGGCATCCTTCCCTACTCGCTGCCGGAAGAGGTCCTCTCCGATTTTTACGATTTGCGCGAATATATCCGCATCGCCGGACAGCGCAGCCAGATGCGCGTCCTCACCGTCGCCAGCTCGATCTCGGGCGAGGGGTCCTCGACGATCGCCACCCTGCTCGCCTTTCTGCTCTCCAGCGGTATGGAGAAGCAGCTGACCGAAAAGGTGGAGGCCGAGGCGGCTGCGAACAGCTTTATTGCCGGGACGGAGATGGTGGTGACGGGTGATCCGGAGCAGGTCCTGGCGGCCGATGGGACCGGTGTGACGCCGGAAACCGGCGGGCAGGAGCAGCTGCGCAGTGAGGAGATCTTTCAATCCCAGTTCACAGATTATATCCAGCGCGAAGCCGCCGAGGCCCTGATCCAGGCGATCAAGCAGGGCGGCATCCTCCTGGTCGATGCCAATCTCTATAATCCCGCCCTGCACCGCTTTTTCGGAGTCGAGCAGGAAGAGGGGCTGGCGGAGATCATCGAAGAGAAACGGGATTGGCGCAAGATGACCAGGTGCCTCCGTCAGGGCGACCTGCACATCATCACTGCGGGTGTGGCCAAGGGCAAACCGGCCGATATCGTCGGAGCCGAGGCGCTGCGCGACCTGATCAAAGTCTGGCGCGAGGAGTTCCGCTACGTCATCATCGATGCCCCGGCTGTGCTCAACTATGTCGATGCCCTTTCGCTTTCGGCCCTCTCCGACGGCGTGATCCTGGTCGTGCGCGCGGGGCAGACCCGCTGGGAAGTGGCCCAGAATGCGAAGCGCAAGCTTTCGGTCGCCCAGGCCAACCTGCTCGGGGTCGCACTGAACCGGCAAAAGATCACCATCCCGGACGGCTTTTACAGCCGTCTCATTTAGGGAATCCGGACCGGCGCATAATCAGGAAGGTGCAGTTACGGGTATGAATACCTACAGTGTGAATGAAGAGCGATCCAAACTACAGCAGATCATCAATCTGCTCATTCTGGCGGCGATCGCGATCGGGGTCTCCAGCGCCGCATGGTTCATCTGGGGCCTGCGCGAAGGCTGGTCGATGTATGCCTTTATCGGCCTGCTCATGCCCTTCGTGCTGGCGATTGTCAGGGATCTACGCCGATTTGTCATGTGGTGGATGCTTTTCCTGATCCCCCTGGGCCTCGACTACAAGTTCTTTTACCAGCGCAGCATCTCCGGCCACAGCGGCCTCGCCATCGGGACGACGGAGATCCTCCTGTTCATCCTGCTGATCCAGTGGCTGGTGACGGCGGTGCACGAGCGCAACCGGGAGCGCATCCAGTGGTTCCCGGCGATCAGCCTGCCGACCCTGGCGCTGATTGTCATGAGCAGTTTTTCCATGCTCGGGGCGCGGAATATCACGCTCAGCCTCTTTGACATCGCCATGTACGTCAAAATGCTGATCTTTTTTCTCTATCTGGCCAACAACATCCGGGACACCCGGGATGTGGGGCTGGTGATCACCGCCCTGCTCTTCGGTCTGGTGATGGAGTCCGGGATCATGGTGGCGCAGTACTACTCCGGATCGGCGCTGGGACTGGTCGGAACCGACGAGTTGAGCAATTTCGTCGCCTATCAGCGGGAAGCGCGCATGGTACTGCGTCCGGGCGGCACGGTCGGAAATGTGAACGGCTTTGCCCGCTATCTCGGCTTCATTCTGCCCATCGCCTCAATCCTGATGCTGACCACCCGGGAGCGCAAGATGTTCGTGCTCTCTCTTCTCGCCGCCATGGGCGGTCTGGTCGCCCTCATCCTCACCCAGTCGCGCAGCGTCTGGGGCGCCTTTCTGATCGCGATGATGGCGGGAATGGTCTTCGTGCTTGTGCGCAATCTTGTCACCCTGCGCACCCTTAAACGGATCGGGATGGCCCTCCTGCTGGTGGCCGGTCTGGCGTTCTTTTACGGCGAAACCGTCTACAACCGTCTGACCGGCGATGACCATGGTTCGGCCAAATCGCGCCTGACCACGGCGCGCGTCGCCCTGGAGATTATCAACGATCATCCGGTGCTTGGCGTGGGCGTCAACAATTATGACAGCTATATCCGCGAGTACTGGCACATCGACGACCCCTTCACCAAGATCGCGGTAGTGCACAACAACTATCTGCTCATCCTGGCCGAGATCGGGCTGCTCGGTTTCGCCGCCTTTATCTGGCTGCTCGCCGCCGTTCTGGTCCGCACCCTGAAGGCGATGAAGAGCAGGGTTAAGTTTTTGCGCGAGGTGGCGGTGGGACTTTTCGTCAGCGTCGTCTGTTTTCTCCTCGCCAGCCTGGCGGACGGCTACAAGTCGTCTTTGACCCTGATGTATCTTTTCTGGACCGTTGCGGCCATCACCGAGGCCTTGATCCATCTGGATAAAAACTGGCGGGATCAGGCCGAAGAACTTGCCGGGAAGAGAATCTGACATGAATTCCAGGGAGATCTCCCGCCTGATCGGCCGCAGCACCTGGCTGCGCCGGGCGGGGTACGGCATCATCTTTTTGACCACCCTGCGCGAATGGTATATCGCCCGGGCGATGCGCCGTCTCCTCGCTGCTGACGAGGGGATGGGCGCGGCCCTCGATGCCGGCTGCGGTATGGGACAGCACAGCTATGCTCTCGCCAGAAAGGCGCCCGCACTGCGCATCGAGGCGATCGAGCAGGATGCTGGACAGGCCGCTGACCTGGCCGATTTCTTTCAGCGCACCGGTATGGAGCAGGTGCAGGTCCGCGCCGGCGACATCACCCGGGATGATCTGGGCCGGCCTGCGGATCTCATCCTCTGCTGCAGCGTGCTCGAGCACATCCCCGATGATCTCGCTCTGCTGAGGCGCTTCCATGCCCATCTGAATGACCGTGGTTTTCTGCTCATCTATGTGCCGCTCTCGGAGCGGAGGGTGCTGAAATCGCTTGAGCGCAGGATCGCGGCGATGACCAGAGCGGCGGGCGACGAGCTTCCGCACGGCCATGTCCGCTATTATACCCCGCAGCTGCTCGAGTCGCGGCTGCGTCAGTGCGGTTTCCAGGTGCTTCAGAGCGAGCTCAGCTACGGCCCCTGCGGACGGCTGGCTTACGACCTGGTGACGGCGGTACAGTTCAGTCCCTACTTTCTGCTGTTGTTCCCCTTTTATCTGGTACTGGTGCACCCCTTTGTGCTCCTGCTGATGGCCATCGACTATTTCAGTATCAACCGCGATGGCAACGGCCTGTTGTTGGTTGCTGCGAAATCCGGCGCAGTTTCCGGTGAAGAGAAGGCAGATGCTGCAAACGTTAATTAAAAATACGGTCTGGCGCTCAATGGCGGATGTCGTCGCCCGGCTCGGATCAGCGCTGTTCTGGATCCTGCTCGCCCGTTTTCTCGGCGCCGGTCTTTTCGGGGCGATCTCCTTCGCGCTTGCCCTGATGGGCTTTTTTGAGCTGGTCTCCAGCCTCGGCCTCTCTTCGGTGCTGACGCGGGACGCGGCGCAGAATCCCGCCACGGCGGCCGGCTATTTCGGTCATATGCTGATCATCGGTCTGGCGAGCTCGGTGGCGGGCGGATTGTTGATGGCCGGTGCGGCCTGGCTGGTCCGTCCCGATCCCGGGACCCTGCGCATCGTCGTCGTGCTGGCGCTTCTTCTGCCCTTCACCAGCGTCGCTTACTGGAGCCGCGCCATGCTCACGGCCGCTGAAAAGATGCAGTACATCAGCCTGGGCACGATGGTTGAAAACGGCCTGCTCATTCTGCTCGGTCTGAGCCTGCTGCTCGGCGGCCGGGGCATCATGGCCGTGGTCGCGGCGCTGGCCCTGAGCAAGGTGGCCGCTGCCGCTCTGCTCTACCATCTGGCCGGCAGCAGGGTGGCCAGACCCGTCTGGCGCCTTGAGCGCGGGATGACCGCTTATCTGCTGCGGCAGGTGCCGCTTTTCCTTTCGATCGCTTTCTGCAACGCTCTTTTCTGGTCCGTCACAGTGGTCCTCCTCACCTGGCTGGAGGGGGAGACCTCGGCGGGTTATTTTTCAGCCGCCTACAAGCTGATCAGCTACATGCTTCTTTTCGCCGTCGCCTTCAGTCAGGCGCTCTTACCGGTCGCCGCGCGGCTCGCCAGCCAGGATCGCGCCCTTTACAGCCAGCTGCTGCGGCGGGCGGTGCACTATCTGTTGATGCTCTTCATCGGCGCGGCTTTTGTGCTGAGCCTGCTGGCGGAGCCGATTATCCTGTTTCTTTACGGGGAGGCGATGGCTCCGGCGGTTCCGGTGCTGCGCTGGCTGGCGTGGATGGTGGTCCCTTACGGCGTCATTCCGGCCCTGGCCTATACATTGGTCAGTCATCATCGGCAGGGGCGCGACCTGTGGGCCAATTTCCTGGCCGCGGTGACGGTAGTGATCGTCAATCTGTTTCTGATTCCCGGGTTTTCGGCGACCGGCGCGGCAGCAGCCATGGTGGCGGGATCGGTTGTGTTCGCCGCCGTCGAGTACGGTTCGGTGTACGCTCTGCTCTATCCCCTGCGCCCCGACCGCCGCACCCTGGCTCTGCTTGCATCCGCCGCTCTGCTGGCCTTGACCCTGTACTTCTCGCAGGGGGTGAATTTTATCCTGCGCGCCGCCGCCGGCTGCAGCGTCTATACCGCGGCTCTTTGGCTGCTGCAGGCCATTGATCGCAGCGACTTTCGCCAGCTTTGTCTGGCGGTAATGCCGGGCTGCAAGGAGGGCATGGCATGAGTGCCCGGCTACTGGATCTGTCAGTGATCATCCCGGCGCGAGACCGGCTCGATGTGCTGCGGCGCGTGATCGACGGCCTCTGCCGGCAGGAGCTGGAGCCGGATCGCTTTGAAGTGATCGTTGTCGATGACGGCAGCAGCGATGGCACCCAGGAGTATCTGTGCGCACAGGCGAAAAAGACTCCGTTTGCGCTTGTTCCCCTGCAGGGCGGGGGAGAGGGCGCGGCCGCCGCGCGCAACCGCGCTCTGGCGGTCAGCCGTGGTGAGATCATCCTTTTCCTCGATGCGGACACCATTCCCTCAGCTGGGCTGCTGCGCCGCCATTTCGAGCTCCAGAGCCGGGCGGAAGGGCCCGAATGCCATCTGGGCCGGATCGACATGTCGGCGGAAGTGCAGGAGCCGGCGCAGGCGCGCTGGCACGAACTGCGGCTGGCGGCCGGCGATCCCGTCACGGGAGAGATCGATTTTCGCCGTTACCGGACGGCCAACAGCTCGATGCCCCGCAGCACTTTGCAGGTGGTCCGCGGCTTCGAGGCTCGCCTGCAGGTGGCCGAGGATCTCGAACTGGCCTACCGTCTGGCGCGGGCGGGTGTGCGTTTTTATTACCACAGCGATATACTCGCTGTTCATCACCATCCCCTCCGCCTGGAGGAGTATCTGCGCAAGGGTTCGCTCTATGGCGAGGCGGTGGCGCGCTGGCGCGCCCTGCAGCCGGAAATGGCCACGGAACTGGCCCGGCGCTTCGGACTCTACGACGCGGGCCTCGGCTGTGCCGAGCGCTGCCGCTATCGCATCAAAGCCCTGCTGGTCAATGGGGCATCGGTCCGCCTGTTGACCGCGCTGGCGGGTTTCAGCCGGCGGGCCTGCTTCGCCGCTTCACAGCGGCTGCTCAGGGCGGTGTATGGCTATCATCTGCGCCGGAGTTTTTTACGCTCCAGGCTGCAGCCTGGTATGTAATGAAGTGGTTTCTGGAGGTTACGGGACTATGAAGATCAGCATCTTTGGATTGGGATATGTGGGGTGCGTCTCGGCGGCCTGCCTGGCCGAGATGGGACACGACGTCATCGGCGTCGACATCAACGCCCATAAGGTGCGTCTGATCAATGAGGGGCTTTCCCCGATCGTCGAAGAGGGACTGGAGGAGCTGATCCTTAACCAGCGTCAGGCCGGCCGGCTCAGAGCCACCACCGCGCCCGATCTTTCGGACCGCGATCTGGTCTTTATCTGCGTCGGAACGCCCAGCAACGGCAACGGCAGTCTCCACCTGGACTATGTAAGCCGGGTCTGCACCGATATCGGCAAGCTGCTGCGCACCGCGGAGCATCGCATCACGGTTGTCCTGCGCAGCACCGTACTGCCCGGTGTGGCCGAGGAGACGGCCATCCCCGCTCTCGAGGCGGCCAGCGGCATGCACGCGGGCATCGATTTCGGCTTCGCCCTCAATCCCGAATTTCTGCGCGAGGGCAGCTCGGTGCATGATTTTTATCATCCGCCCAAAACCGTGCTCGGAGTCTATGACCAGGAATCCGCGGACCTGCTCACGGCGCTCTATTCCACTCTTCCCGCCCAGCTCTTTCAGCTGCCCCCGGGCGAGGCCTCGATGATCAAGTACGCGGACAACGCCTTTCACGCCGTCAAGGTGGCCTCTGCCAACGAGATCGGCCGGCTCTGCAAGAATTTTCAGGTCGACAGCCGTGTCGTCATGAACGTCTTCACCCAGGATACCAAGCTCAATATCTCCGCCTGCTATCTCAAGCCCGGGTTCGCGTTTGGCGGTTCCTGTCTGCCCAAGGATCTGCGCGCCCTGAGTCATCGCGCACGACAGGATGACGTCGCCATTCCGATGCTGGACTCAGCCCTCGAGAGCAACGAGGAGCATCTCCAGCACGCTCTCCGGCTCGTCAAGGCCTACGGCCGCAAGCGGATCGGCGTTCTCGGCCTCAGTTTCAAGCACGGTACCGATGACCTGCGCGAAAGCCCGGTCGTTGCTCTGGTCGAGGAACTGGTGGGCAAGGGGTATGAGGTGCGCATCTTTGACCGCAATGTCTCGATGGCGCGGCTGATGGGCGCCAACAAGGAGTATATCGAACGGGAGGTGCCCCACATCGCCAAACTGATGTGCAGCTCCATGGAGGAGCTCCTCGCCCGGTCCGAAATCGTCGTCATCGGCAACAACGGCGAGGAACATGAAAGAGTGCTGGGCGACCTGCGCAACGGCCACAAAATCATCGACCTGTCGGGATTGAAAAACGGCAAGCACACGCATATAAAAGAGGTCAATTATGAAGGAATCTGCTGGTAGGATATTGATCGTCGTTCAGAACCTGCCCGTGCCGCTCGACCGCCGGGTATGGCTCGAGTCAACCACACTGCGCGACAACGGCTACCAGGTTTCGGTGATCTGTCCAACCTCCCGGGAATACCCGGCTGAACATGAGGTCATCGATGGCATTCATATCCATCGCTATCACATCCCTTTTGAGGCGAGAGGGGTGCTGGGCTATGCGGCTGAATTCATCTATGCCTGGCTGCAGACCGCCCGCCTCTCACTCCGGGTGCTGCGCAGGGAGGGCTTTGACGTGCTGCAGGCCTGCAATCCGCCCGACACTTACTTTCTCCTCGGCCTGCTCTACAAGCTGATTGGCAAGGAGTTCATCTTTGATCATCATGACCTTTCCCCCGAGATGTTTTCGGCCAAATTTCACGGGCGGCGCGGACTGCTCTACCATGCACTGCTTCTGCTCGAAAAACTGACTCTCAAGACCGCCAGGGTGGTCCTGGTTACCAATGAATCCTACCGCGATATCGCCCTGGAGCGCGGCCATAAAAAAGCGGAGGATGTCTTTGTCGTGCGCACCGGTCCGGATATGAACAAGCTCCATCCGGTCGAGCCCGATCCGGAGCTGCGGCAGGGCCGCCCCTACCTGGTCTGCTATCTCGGCGAGATGTGCCAGCAGGACGGAGTCGATTATCTGCTGCGTTCGGCCCATTATCTGCACCAAACCCTGCACCGGCGTGATGTCAGCTTTGTCCTGATCGGCGGCGGCCCCGCGGTCGAGGAGCTGAAAAAAATGAGCGCGGAGATGGGGATGACCGGCTACCTCCATTTCACCGGACGGATCAGTGATGACGAACTGGCCCGCTATCTCTCCACCGCTGATGTCTGCGTCGACCCCGATCCCTGGTCGGAGTGGGCCAACAACTCGACCATGAACAAGATCCTCGAATACATGGTCTTCGCCCGGCCGATCGTCGCCTTTGATCTCAAGGAGATCCACTATTCGGCCCGGCGCGCTGCGCTCTATGCCCGGCCCAATGACGTCCGTCAATTTGCACAAAAAATCAACGTCCTTCTCAACAACCCGCAGATGCGCGCCGAGATGGGCGCCTACGGGCAGCAGCGCGTGGTCAACGAGCTGGCCTGGGTTCACACCCATCCCCCGCTCCTTGCGGCCTATGCCCGGGTCTTCAACCGGCCGCTGCCGCTCCCGCACCTGGCCCAGGCCAGGAGCGCGCTCGCCCTTTCGCTGCGCAGTCTCGAACTGGACGCGCTGAACTGTAACCGTTTGGCCAGGTAGGGAGAAGAAAATGAAGAGAATGAAGAGAATAAACCGCCTGATCTGCGCCGCGCTCGTGCTCCTGACGGGCTGCACGGCCTGCGATAAAGATCCCGTCAAACCGGTGGTGAAAGAAAAGGGGTGGAGTGCACTCCCCCTGCAGGTGCTGGACCGCAAGGTGCAGTGCATTGCCATCCATCCCGATCAGCCCGGCACCCTCTACGTCGGGCTCTTCGACGGCCTCTACAAGAGCACGGATGCAGGCGCCAGCTGGCACCCGCTCACCACCGGGCTCATCAGCCGCGACATCAAGGCGGTGGAGATCACCGCCGACGATCCCCGGCGTCTCTACTGCGGCAGCACAGGATTCGGACTCAGCCGCAGCGAGGATGGCGGGGAGAGCTGGACCAACCTCAAGGGCGAGGTGGCCAACACCCTGGTCAACGACATCCATCTGGTTGATCAGCGCGATGAGGTCATCTGGCTGGCGACTGCCACCGGCATCTACCGCAAGGCGCGCAGCGAAGAAAAATGGACCAACACCTTTCTCAACAGCCGCCTCATCCACTCCGTGACGAGCCTGCCGCGCAATCCGGCGACCCTCATGGCGGGCCTGCTCTATACCGGTTTTGCGCGCACAACCGATGCGGGGGGACGGTGGTATTACGCCAACAGCGGGGTGGAGGGCACCGGAAGCTTTTTTGACAGTCCGGTCCAGTTTGCCTTTGCCGGTGCCGACTCGAGCCAAATCTGTGCCGTCACTGTCAACGGCGATTTCTATCTGTCGCAGGATGAGGGCCAGAACTGGAAGTACGCTTATGGTGCGCAGGGAAAAGGGCGGGGAGTGGCCATTGTCACCCATCCCCGGCTGCGTGACCGGCTCTACCTGGCCAACACCACCACGGTCTATCGCAGCACCGACCGCGGCGCCACCTGGAGCGAGATGTCGCTTGGGATGCCTGCCGGCGTGACCATCACCGCGCTGCAGGTCGCCGCCGGCGATCCCGGCGTGGTCTATATCGGCACCGAGGACCACGGGCTCTACAGCTATACCGAAAGGCAATAGACTGCCGCAGAGGAGAACCGATTTGCTGAACAGCTCAAGAACAAGCCGCCGCATCCTGCTCCTGATCGTCATTCTGGCGGGCGCTTTCATCGCCCGCTTTTTCCTCATCTCCCGGCTCGATCAGCGGGTCATCTACAGCGACGAGCAGAAAAATCTGGCCATCGCCGAACACCTGACCAGTGGTGCGGGCTATTCTATCGCCGAAGGCAGGCCGACGGCGGTCATTCCGGCCGGCTATCCCCTCTGGCTGGCTGCCCTGCGCCTGGCCGGTCTGCCGGACCCCGCACAGGTCCGCTGGGCCCAGCTTGTGCTCAGCCTGCTCACCATCGTCATCGTCTATTTCTTCAGCCGCATGCTCTTTGGAGAGATCGCGGCGCTGCTCGCCGCTGCGGGCTGCGCCCTCTATCCCTATTTCATCTTCCTGCCTGGCACGATTTTAGCCACTACACTATACAGTATGCTCCTGGTGCTCGGCACCTGGATGTATGTTAAGGCTGTAACTTCCAATAATAACAAGATGATGTTCTTTGGCGGAATGGTCTGGGGCTGGGCGGTGCTCACGGTCACCACCGCGGTTGTCCTCGCCGGCGCCACAGTGGTGTGGCATCTAGGTCACGCTCGCAGGGGCTGGAGGGAGGGGCTCAGGCTGGCCGGATTCTTTGCTGCCGGCATGCTGCTGCTTCTGCTGCCGTGGATAGCGCGCAACCAGCTGCGGCTGGGGCGGCCGCTGCTGGCTACCAACGGCGGTTACAATCTCTGGCTGGGCAATAATCCGGCCTCCGATATCGATTCACCCTGCAGTGTGCCCACGCCGCCGGATATGGATGAGCGCATTATCAGCTCGGGTTCCGAAATTTACGCCGATTCGCTCTTTAGTGCGACGGCCCGTTCTTTCATCCTGGCCGAGCCGGGCGTCTTTGTCAAAAGGACCCTGCTCAAGGCTCTCTTTTTCTGGCGGCTCGATCCCTCGCCGGTCACCGCCTCCTACCTCCGGTCGGACGGGATGGTCCGGGCCGCGGGGCTGCTCACCTTTCTGCCCCTGCTGCTGCTTGCTTGCTGGGGATACAGGAAAGCCCCGCCGCAGTTGAAGAAGAGGATGGCCCTGTTTATGTATTATGCCCTGGCCTACACGGCGGTGCACGCGGTGATGATCGTCAAGGTCCGGCTGCGCCTGCCGCTGGATCACTTTATTATTATGATGGCCGCCTATGGCTTGACCCTCGTCCGGCTGCAGCGGCATAAATCAGAAGAGAGGATGCCTGGCAGTGCGTGATGCTGAGCAAAACAAACCGTCCTCGGGCTCGACCCCGCAGCCGCTTTCAGAACGGCAGCGCCGGCTGGGTCATGAGGTACGCTCCGCCGCACAGGGCCTTCTCGGCTACATCAACATCTTTAGCGATGAGATGCAGTCGCGCCTGACCCCCGAGGAGGCGGTGCTGATGGAGCGCGTCTGGCACTATGGCAAAAAATTGTCTGAATTGAGCATGGAGCTGCTGAACGAGCTGCAGGAGCTCGCACAAAAGCTCTCAGCCCGGGAACCTGATTAGAGTATGAGGATCGACAGGATGCGGAGAGAGAAAGGAAATGGCATGAAGAAGATGATCCGGGTGCTTACCGGCCTGCTGCTGATATGGGCGCACACTGTTCTGGGTGCTGTGCAGATGCCCTATCGCTGCACCGTCGTGGAGTCGTCCGATAAAGCCCTTGTCTGCGATATCGTTTTTGATTCGGTCAGCGTGGCCCAGAAGCTCAGCGGCGGCCAGTGGATCACCGATGTCACCCTCGATGGGGCGACCTATACCGATCGCTACACTCTTCCCCGCCTGCCGGTGACCAGCGTGCTCTTTGGGGTCCCGGCCGACGGGCAGGTCCGTCTGAGCCTCCTCTCAGAGGAGAGCACGACGAAAAGTTCGGGCTTCCTGCGGATGGCGGACAAACCGGTCTACAACGTTGTCGATTCGGAGGGGCATGAGCAAGCTGCGCTGCCTTTGGCGGAGCTGGAGGGGTGGTATCCTGCACGGACCGTCGAGCTGGGGATGGACGGAATGTTCCGCAGCCAGCGGTTTGTGCAGGTCTACCTCCGTCCTGTGCGCTACGCCAGCCGTCAGCAGTCGCTGCAGATCGTGCGCAAGCTTCGTCTGCGCCTGGACTTTGAGAGCGGGGGCGCCGCAGCGGTGGCCGCCTCGGGTTGGACCCGCTCCGCCTCGGCGGAGCCGGCGGCGGTTGAGGCACAGCTGGCCTCGACGCTGGCCAACTATGAGGAGAGCAGAAAGTGGCGCGTGGACGCCGCCGGCGAGTCCGCCCTTGCCAAATCTTCCCAGCCGGCCGGTGAAACGCAGCGTCTGCGCATCGAGCTGGGGCAGGACGGGGTCTATGTCATCACCGGGCGCGAAGTGGCCGGCGCGGGGGTCTCCCTGAGCGCCATCTCCCCCGGCGCCCTGGCCCTGACCCATCGCGGGAAGAGCGTCGCCATCCTGGTGGAGGGGGGGAGCGACGGCAGCTTTGACGAGGAGGACCGCATCATCTTCATCGGCCGCCATAACAGCGCCCGCACTTTTCAATTCAGCCAGTATTCCGACAACGCCGTCTACTGGCTCTCCTGGGACGGAAGCGTGGGCGCCCGTTTCGCCGAGTCGCCGGCCTCTCCGCCCCAGAATGCTGCGGACACTCTGACGAGCGGTCAATTCCAGCTCCATCTGGAGCGCGATCTGATCTACGAGCGGACGCTGGACAACAACGATCCCAATCTCGATCACTGGTACTGGGCTTCCGCCTCGCCGGATTATGAGTTCACTCTGCCGCTGCCGATCGACCACCTGGTCGCCGGCCAGCCGCTCGACCTGACCGTGAATATGCTCGGCCTGACCCATATCTACCAGGCCAACCCCGACCATCATGTGCGCCTCTATCTCAACAAGCAGCAGGTCGCGGAGGCCTACTGGGACAATCAGACCGCGGTCACCATTCAGCAGCGGATCGAAAAACCGGCGCTCCTCGCCCAAGACAATGTGCTGCGCTTCAACCTGCCGCTGGATATCAAGGGCGTCGCCATCGACAAGATTCTGGTCAATTACGTCAAGCTCAATTTCGCCGGCAAACTGGTCGCGAACGAGGATTCCCTGCGCGTGCTCCTGCCCGCGAGCGGACCGCGTCTGGTGCGCATCGACGGCTTTTCCACGGATCAGCTCTACGCTTTTACGGAAGAGGGGCAGATCATGACCGGGTACCGGATGAAGCCGGGCGGCGGCGGCTGGAGCTGCTACTTCGGTTACCAGGCCGAAGCCCCGCGCAATCTCTACTTCGTCGGCCGGAACCGCCTCATGCCGGTCTCCTCCATCACCCTCGACCGGCCCTCGGCGCTGCGTTCGACCGCCAACGGCGCCGACTATATCATCGTCACCCATGCCGATTTCGCCGCCCAGGCGCAGCGTCTGGCACAGCACCGCGCCGCTGAGGGGCTGCGCACAGCTGTGGTCGACATCCAGGATGTCTATGACGAGTTCAACGACGGCATCTATGATCCCAATGCCCTGCGCGACTTTATCTCCTACGCCTATTTCAACTGGACGCGTCCCGCCCCCCTCTACGTGCTGCTCTTCGGCACGACCACCCACTACATGAACAAACGGGCGGCCGAGAAGCTCAATCTCAAGAGCTACGTCCCGACCCTCATGGTCTATACCAACTCCTGGGGCATGACTTCATCGGACAACGCCCTGGTCGCCGTCAGCGGCAACGACATTCTGCCCGATCTTTACATCGGCCGTTTCCCCGTCAGCAGCGCCGACCAGGCGGATATCATGGTCCGGAAAACGATCGATTATGAACAGCAGCCGGTCATCGATGAGTGGCGCCGCAGCATCGGCATGGTTTATGCCGAAGGCGACGGCGGGCGTTTCATCCGCGACGCCAACGAGCTGGTCGCCAGATACACGCCCAAACGGATCACAGTCAACCGGCTGACCACCCTGCAGGGATCGATCCATTACGGCAACACCGAGACCCTCGCCGAAATGATCAATACAGGCCAGAGCCTGGTCAATTTCATCGGACACGGCGGCGGCGGAGTCTATTTCGACAACGAATTGTTCAAGATCGAGGATGTCAAGCGTCTCAACAACAGGAACCGCTATCCCGCCGTCTTTAGCATGACCTGTTTCGTCGGCCATTTTGACAATCCCGAGATGCCCTCGCTAGGGATGGAGCTGGTGCTCGCGCGTGACCGCGGCGCCGTGGCCCACTTTGGTTCTGCGGCCAAGGCTTCAGCCGACGGCGACTATTACCTCGATATCGCCCTTTTCAACGCCATCTTCGCCGCTGAAGCACGGCGCATGGGCGAGATTGTCACCCTTGGCAAGCTTTTTCTGGTTGAAAGGACCAATGGCTATTGGGACAATCTCCGCCATTTCGTCCTGCTTGGAGATCCCGGCCTGAATTTTCACCTCTCGGAAGAGGAGGTCACCATTGAACCCTCCCGGAGCGCCTACCTGGTGGGCGAGACCATCCAGGTCAGCGGCAAAGCGGAGAGGATCACCTCGGGCAGCGCCGTGGTGACGCTCGCCAACGAAGCCGATTCTGTTCTGGCGCGCAAGGTGGTGCCCCTGCAGAACGGCGCCTGGGCGTGCGATCTTTTCACCTTGACCAGCGAAAATATCGCGCTCTGGAGAACCGGCGAAGCGACAGTCCGGGTCTTTGCCTATAATGCGCAGGAGGATGCGGCTGCGGCAGCGACGATTTCGGTGGCGGGTCATGCCATGGTGCAGATCGGCACCGATCCCCTGCCCCCGGTTCACCAGGAGCCCTTTTATTTTACGGTGACCGTCGATGAGACCGCCCTGCGCAGCCGCGGCGGAGTGGCGGCTGTGACCCTCAATCTCTCCACCAATGCAGTCGAATGGCAGAACATCGCCCTGGTGCGCCAAAGCGACGGCGCCTGGCGAACGCCCGAAGGCCGCAAGCAGAACGAGGGCTCGCGCGTCTACTACCAGAGTGTGGTGACGGCGGGCAACGGCGAAAAGATCGTCGGCACGATCAGCTATGCCACCGTCGGATTCCGTCCCGACATCTCGATCGATCCTACGTCGATCAGGATCTACGGGGCCCAGACCCGCATCGATTTTCGTATCAAGAACGGCGGCGACAAACCCTCCGGTCCCTTCCGCGTCCTGGTGACGGAGGGCGTGAACGCATCGACGTACAAACCGGTGGGCGAAAAGCTGCAGGTGGCATCGCTGCCTGCCAACAGCGATTCCGTGCTGACGATCCTCTGGAATACGCCCAATGCGGGAGAACGCAAGTTCTGGTTCCAGTCCGATGCCGACAATCAGGTGGAGGAGAGCAACGAGAACAACAATATCACTCTGGCGGTCTCCAGAATCGTCACCACCGCGACCGGCAGCAACGGTCCCCTCTACCTGCCCGAGAGCAACGGCTATATCGACATCCCGGCCGGGGCGCTCTCCCAGACGGCGATGCTGAACTGGAGCCAGGGGTGGGATGAAACCCAGACCCGCGCGGCGGCCTGGTCCGGACTGCTGCCGGTCAAGTTCCGCTTCTCCTCCAGCCATGTGCTTTATGGCTTCAGTTTTGCGGACACTTCGCTGGCGCCCGGCAAGGAGATCGGGGTGGTCGCGCTTTTCGATCCGGAGGATGCCGGTAACCGGGCGCTGGTTCGCAACGGGAGTCTGCGCATCTACGGCTGGAACAGCCGATCCAATACCTGGCACGGGCTCAAGTCGGTGATCGATTCCACGCAGGGGATGGTCTCGGCCTCACTGCCGCCCACCCTGCGCGCTTTCAGCCTCCTGGCCAGCCAGGATGCCGAAGCGCCGGTAATCACCCTCAGCGTCGGCGGGCAGAACTTTGCCGACGGGGATGTAGTTTCGCGCAATCCCCTCTTTTCAGCCTACATGGAAGATGCGACCGGCTTTGATCTGGCCGGAGCCGGCATCCGCGTGCTGCTCGATCATCAGCAGGTCGATGCGGACGATTACACCCTTTTTCAAAACTCTGATTCGCGGCGTTCGCTCACCCTGACCTTTGCACCGACCCTCGGAACCGGCAGCCATACACTGCAGATCGAGGTGATGGATATCAACAGCAACGCCGCGCAGCTGGAGGCGGCCTTTCACGTCGAGGGGGTTTTCGATCTGGTCAGCCTGGCCAACCATCCGAATCCCTTCCACGAGGAGACCACAATCGCCTTCAATTTATCCGAGACCGCCAATCGTACCCGGCTGGCCATCTATACGGTCTCCGGGCGGCTCATCCGCAGTTTTGAGCTGCAGGGTGTGACCGGCTACATGGAGGTCGACTGGGATGGCACGGATGACGATGGCAACCAGGTCGCCAACGGCGTCTACTATCTGAAATTCATCGCCGAACAGGGCGAGCAGCGCATTGAACGTATCGAAAAAATGGCCAAATTGCAGTAGGGAGAAAGGGCTTCGCGCATGGCAACGACAACTCCTTTCAGAGAGCGCATCGGCAGACCGCTTTTTCTGGCACTGATTTTTCTGGGCGTGACCACCGTGCGGGCGGGCGATTACGCGGCGGACTTTACCCGCATCGGCGTGGGGGCAAGGGCCATGGCGATGGGTGGGGCTTATGTCGCCGTCGCCAACGACGCCAGCGCCAGTTACTGGAATCCGGCAGGAGCTGTGGCGGGGGGGGCGCTGGCTCTCCAGGTCGAGCACATGCCGATGTTTGCGGGGCTGGCGCAGTACAACACAGCCGGGGCCCATCTGGCTTTCAACGCGCAGACCAGCGTCAGCATCAACTGGATCCGCCTCGGCGTCGATGACATCCCCCGCTATGACGCCCTGCTCGGCAGCCGCTATGACCGCTACACGACCGGCGTCAACCGCTCCACCGGCGAGGCCACGGGCTGGTTCGCCGACCGGGAGGATGCCCTCTTTTTGACCTTTCGCCGCAGCATGCTCCTGGATCTGGCCATCGGCGGCGATATCGCCGGCACCGTCATCCCCACCGAGATCGCCTTCGGGGTGACCGGAAAATATATTCATCAGGCCCTCGACAGCTATACCGGCAGCGGCCAGGGCCTGGATGCGGGTGTGCTGGTGCGGTTCATGCCCGGCTGGGTGGACGAGCCCGAGCCGCGCACCTGGCTGAGTCTGGGAGCCTCTATCCGCGATCTCTCGCGCACGCAGATGAGCTGGAATACGGCCTCAAATCACAAGGACGAGATCGCCCGCGGTCTGCAGGCAGGCGTTGCCCTTTCCCATACCCTGCCGGCGCTGCGCCTGCGCATCACCGCGGCCTACGACCGGCTCTTCTGGAACGAGGAGGGCAACTGCGCCGGCGCGGAGCTCAAATTCTTCAACCTCCTCAGCGTGCGGGGCGGCTACTATCGCAGCGAACTCACCGCGGGGGCCGGCCTCAACCTGGCGGGATTCAGCCTCGATTACGCCTTTGTCGGCAGCGACCTCGGCAATTCGCACCGCATCACCGGGGCCTTTCACCTGTAAGCGGGAATCCGGACGGATATGGAAAAGTGGCTTGAAGGCAGGCGGGGAAGCGGGTGGTGGCTGGGCGCCCTTCTGGTCGCGGCGCTTTACGGCGGAACACTCTCGTTCGGCTTGACCTATGACGATCTCCTGCTCATCAAAAAGTGGCCGCTGGCCGAACTGATGAGCAAGTGGAGCGAGCCGTGGTCGGAACGCTTTTACCGGCCACTGATCAATTTCTTTTTCACCGGCGAGCATCTCCTCTTCGGCGGAGCGGCCTGGGGGTACCATCTGGTCAACCTCCTCCTCGCCGCGATCGTGGTCGGGATCTACCAGCGCATTCTGCGCGGTTTTCAGGTCAGTGCCCTGCCGGCGCTGCTCTGCGCCCTGCTCTGGCTGGCCTTGCCCGGCAACGGTGCGGTCATCACCTGGATTTCGGCGCAGATCGATCTTTTTGCCCTTGTTTTTATGCTCGCCGCCTTTTATCTTGTGCAGTCGGCGGCAGCGCAGCCGCGGCGCCGCGCCGGCAGGGTGGGGCTCTCCCTCTTCATGGCCATGCTGGCCTATGGCAGCAAGGAGATCAGCGTCACTTTACCCCTGCTCATTGCCGCCTGGCTGATCATCATGGCGCCGCTGCCGCGCCGGCAGGCCCTGGGGCTGCTGCTGCCCCATCTGGCGCTCTGGGCGGCCTATTTCGTCTGGCGCGCGGTCGTCCTCGGCGCCCGCACGGTGGGGGAGAGGGGCTTTTCGGAAAATCCCTGGGTGGCGGAGAGGCCGCTGGCGGGGATCGCCGGCATGATGATCCGCTATTTCGAGGCGCTGCTCTCGACGCTCTACCCGCTTTTTCTCATGCCGAGTTGGCTGACCGCGCTCCTGATGCTCGTTTTACTCGGCCTGCTGGCCGGGATGATCTGGAAACGGCGCGTAACGCTGCAGCTCTGCAGCCGCGGCAGCGCCCTGCTCCTCACTTTCACCGGCATCGCCGCCCTGCCAAACATGCTCGACGCCTCACCGCGCCTCCTGGGCGTGCCGACCCTCGCGGTCGCGGCCATGACCGTGCTGGCCATCCGGCGGCTGCTGGCGAACGCTCCGCGGCTGCGGCCGCAGATCATCATCATGGCAGCGCTCCTGCTCTTCTCCTATCTCCACATCAACGGCGAGGTGCAGGCCTGTTTCACACAGCCGGTCTACCGCTCAACGCTCCAGTACGACAGCAACGACCGGCGGCGCTGGCCTTTCAGCGATCTGCACAATCTCCGCTACTCGATGCGGGAAACTTTCCTCAAGATGGTCCAGTGAAACTACACGCCCTATTCCGCCGGCCGTCCGGGTTCACAACCGGCGTGCTGGCGCTGCTTCTGCTCTTCGCCCTGCTGGCGGCCACGCTCTGGCCCGCCACGCTCGACGACGCCTTTATCAGCTACCGCTACGCCCGCCATCTCGTGGAGGGGCACGGCCTGGTTTTCAATCCCGGCGAAAGGGTGGAGGGCTTTTCCAACCTGCTCTGGGTGCTGCTGCTTTCGCCCTTTATCGCTCTCGGGTGGGAGGCCGAAACGGCCTCCAAGCTCATCGGCGCGGCCTGCGGACTCGGCGCTCTTCTCATCGCCATGCTGCTGCTGCGCCGCCACTTCCGTGCCTCCAGGCCGGTCGTCCTCCTCTTCGGGGTCTGGCTTGCCACCTCCACCGGTTTTGTCTATTATGCCGTCTCCGGGCTGGAGACTCTCTTTTACACCCTGCAGCTTCTATTGCTGATCTGGTTTCTTGTGCAGAGACAGCTGGGCTGGGCCGCCCTGGTCAGCACCTCTCTGATCGTCACCCGCCCGGAGGGGATGCTCTTTATCCTGCCCCTGGCACTTTGCGCATGGCCAGCCTGTGCGGGAAACGGGCAGGAGGGGCTCCTGAAGCGTTTTTTGCCAGGACAGCGCGGCCGCGCAGGCGCGGGAGCATGGTGGCGCTATCCCCTCATCCCGGTCGCCGGGCTTGCCCTGGCCACCCTGTGGCGGTGGTCCTACTACGGCGCCCTGCTGCCCAATACCTTCAACGCCAAGATCAAGACCCACTGGGGCCTCTTCCACTATCTGATGTGGCACACCCAGACCTTCGTCAACTATGCCTATCGCAGCTTCGCCTGGAACGAGTGGGTGCTGATCCTCGCCCTCTTTTATCTTTTTTTCCTGCTGCGCCGCCGCGATCTTGCGCCCGCCGCCGTCCTCGGCTGTCTGCTCTTTTTTATCTGGTTCAGCGGCTCGGACTGGATGAGCTTCGGCCGCTTTTACGTCCCGGCGCTGCCCGTGATCGGGCTCTTCGCCTGGGCGGGGGTGCAGGCCATCGTCACCGCGTTGCAGAGGCACGGGATCAGGGGGGGGCGGCTCTGGCTCTGGCTCAGTTTGCCCATCCTCTTCAATCTGGTCACCTTTTACTATGCCGATGAGGAACTGGCGAGCGGGGGGAGGATTAATCCCGCCATGCACAGCCGGCCCCATCGCGCCGCGGGACTCTGGCTCAGGGAACATGCCTTGCCGGGGGAAAAACTGGTGGTCAACGAGATCGGCGCCATCGGCTGGTACTCCGGCCTGCACATCATCGACATGATCGGACTCACGGATAAAACCATCCCCGGTTTCTGGAAGAGCGGCGATTTCGCCGGTTACGCCGATTTCATCCTGGCGCAAAAGCCGGAGTGGATCGCTCTCAACGACCGGCAGGATCCCGCCGATGAGGGGATGGATCCGGTTCATCGCACCCTTTACGAGCGCATGGAGGCGGGCGGCCTCTACCAACCTGTCCGCACTTTCCCGCTGAGCAGAGGCAAAAATCTGCTCCTCTTCCGGCGGAGCGGGCCATGAACCCGGCGCCGGAGAGGCGGGATCCCGGCGCCAGGACTGAGGCTCGTTTCTGGCGGGCTCCGGCGGGAAAGGTGACCGGTGCGGCGCTTTGGCTGCTGGGTCTCTATTTTCTCGCCGCATTTCTCTTTCTGGCCTGGCACCACATTCCCTGGCCCTTCGAGCTGGAGTGGATGGAGGGGGGGATGCTCGATCATGTCCATCGCCTGCTGGAGGGCGGCAGGCTTTATGGCCCGCCCGCGCTCGAGTTCACCGCCTTCAGCTATCCGCCGCTCTATTTTTATTTCGCCGCCGCCCTGGGCACCTTTTTCAGCGCCGGATTTCCCCTGCTGCGCACAATCTCGACCCTCGCCCTCTTGCTCACCGTGCTCCTCATCGGTTACTGGATCCGTCGGGAGAGCGGATCGCGCCGCGCCGGTGTCCTGGCGGGGGCGCTCTATCTGGCGAGCTACCCGGTCAGCGGCTTTTGGTTCGGTCTGGCGCGGGTTGATTCGCTCTTTCTCCTCCTCCTGCTTGCCGGACTCTATCTGCTGCGCCGCAGCCGCACCCTCGCCGGAGGGCTTGGTGCTGCTCTCCTGCTCGCCCTCGCCTTCTTCTGCAAGCAGACAGCTCTGGTGATCTCCCTGCCGGTGATGATCTGGCTGGCCCTCTGCGGGAAAAATCCGCGCAGATGGATCATCCCCGCCGCCTGGCTCGGCCTTCTGGCTGCCGGTCTCTGGATGCTGCAAAGGGCGAGCGGAGGCTGGCTTTTCTATTACCTCTTTTATCTGCCCGGCGAGCATTTACCCGTCTGGTGGCGGGTCCACCACTTCTGGATCGACTATTTCTTCAAGCCCCTGCCCATCGCCACTCTCGCCGGCGGACTCTATCTCCTTGCCGGGTCTGGGCGGTTTCGCGGGCGGGATCTGTTCTGGCCGGCCGCTGCCGCCGGGCTCGCTGGCGGCCCCTGGCTGGCGAGCGTCCCTTCCGGGGCTTTTCACAATGTCGCCATGCCCGCCCATGCCGCTTTCGCCATGCTCTTCGCGCTGGCCGTCCAGCGCTGGTTCACCGCAGCGGCCCGGCGGGAATCTACGCCAGTCCGGCAGCAGCAGCCGGCGGGACCAGCGCTGCGGTTTCTGCGCGCCCTCTGCGCCCGCTCCGCACTGCGCCGCTGTGCACTCTTCCTGCCCTGGGCAGCCGCTCTGCTCCAGCTCATCCTGCTGCTCTACAATCCCCTCCACCACCTGCCCGCTGCCGCCGACCGGCAGGCCGGCGAGGCCCTTGTGCGCCGCATCGCCGCAGTACAGGGAGAGGTCTGGATCCCCAGCCACGGCTATCTCGCCCGGCTCGCCGGCAAGAGCGGATGCGCGCATCGCTGCGCTCTGGATGATGTTCTGCGCGGAA
>Ga0116149_1001173_pt1 | contig 32551 bp, 46 predicted proteins | sample AD_UKC057_MetaG_FD_89787 | JGI IMG/M metagenome (GOLD analysis project Ga0116149, IMG submission 89787) | Active sludge microbial communities of municipal wastewater-treating anaerobic digesters from USA - AD_UKC057_MetaG | ecosystem: Engineered > Bioreactor > Anaerobic > Digestate | place: USA...
CCCAACTTGATCCCTACTTCCAGTCTCAAACCCCGGCGATGAATCACGACAGGTCACGCATCCTGCCTGGTGCGAGTTGTCTGCCGCGACGCAGTTCTGTATATTCCGCCTCGGTCATAACGGCGTCGCCGCCTTTCCGCAGCCAATAACGCTTTGCGAAGAAATGCCGCACTTCGAGAGCCGATAGATTCGTGTTCATTGCTCGTTGGCTCCGCGCTCACACTCCCTCCGGCCGGCGCGCACGCACCCCGCACGCGCCGACCGGGAAAAACGCCAGCGACCATCGCCGACAACAAGAACAAAAACCCCCGCCGGCTGCCCTGGGATTGAGCACAGCAGAGACGCCGGACGGGGGACCGGCGGCAACGACGAGCTGCCAGCCGGATGGAATCAGTCCGCAGAGAGACCCAGCGATCAAGTGAGCAGTGAAATCAATTCCATGCGTCGCCTGCCGATCACTCGCCCCGCCTCTTGCGGTTTTATCGGCCGCAAGAAAACGTGAAGCCAGCGATATTCGCGCAGCAAGACACATGGATCATCCATTACCCGGCACATCCATGCAGTCCACCTTATGCGGACTCACGCACCGGGCTTTTGTCGGTCGGGTAGCACCCGCCGAGTGCGGCAAGAGGCCGCGTCAGAGGGTGCTGTGATTCAGGATGCCGCTAAGATAGCCAAATGTTTGGCGAATTGCAAGGGGAGTTTAGGGAAAATTCCCAGATTTCCCTAAGATGCCTACTGACTAGGCTTTGCGTTGCCTGAGAAGCGGATTCCCTCGCGGCGGCGGGGTGAATTCGTGAACGTCGGCCTGCTCGAGGAGCTTGCTCTTGCCGACCGTCCTGGCGGAGAGTAGGCCGTGCCGGATGTAGCGGCAGACCTGAGAATGAGACTTGCCAATGATCCTGGCCGCCTCATCGACCGTGTAGAACCCGGGGATAGCTGCCATGTCGTTCATGCCTTGATTGTACGACACGTTTGGCGGATTGCAAGGCGGATTGCGGCTCGGCACTGTCCCGATAGGCGCACGAAAAAACCCGCGCTTTCTCGCGGGTCTGCGATTTCGGCGGATGTTTTGTCCCGGGGAGTGTCCCGTTACTTGCCCGGCTCGAACAATACCCGCACCTGCCAGCCGATCGCCTTGGCGATCCGCTCCAGCGTTTCCACGCTCGGCGAGATTTCCCCGGCCAGGTATTGCCGCAAGTTCTTCTGGTCGATTCCCAAGTCCGCGGCGGCCTTGAGGATGTCCACCTCGCCGTCGTCGCGGACGTAGCCCGCTCGCCGCAGCCAGGAGGCGATCGTGCCCTTGTTGCGGCGATTGCGCTCATTCTTGCGCTGCCGGAGCGCCGCCTTGCGCTCGGCTCGATCACACTCCGAATCCCGCCTGGCCTTCACGCGCCGAATGGCAGCCGCACCGTCCAATCGCTCCACTATCGGCAGATCCCAGCTTGACGTGCCCGCCGAGTCGCCCTCGTGCACGTAGATGACCCGCGACCACGGGACCACGCCGAACGCCACCGGCACCCGACCCTCGCGGATGTGGTCGACCGCCTCCGCGTCCCAGCCGTCGAGTAGGCGCTCGATCTCCGCCATGCACTCGCGGCGAGCATCGGCGATCATGCTGACGGCGGCCTGCAAGGCCTGCTCGCGGGTCTTCCACCTGGCCGACAGATCGGGCTTCAGGACCGCATCGATGAGCGATCCCAGCCCGATCCATGCGAACCAGCCGTCGGCCGAGTGGCACGGCCGCAAGACGATATGCGAGTGAAGCGTTTTCGGCCGCGTCATGGCGTCGGCGTAGATGTCCGCCGCCTCCTCTGCGGTGAGGTGGATCGGCGCCATCCAGGCGTGCCAATCGTGGGTGCCCGGATCGTGCCGCAGCCCACGCACGATGTCGGCGGCATACTCGGCCCCGATTGGCTCGCCGAACTGGGCCTCGCCGGCGACTATGCGCTGAATCTCGGCATCGGAGACCGACAGTTCCCAGTCCCGATAGATCTCCACAGCCCCCTCAGGTACCGCTGCCGTGGCGTCGATCGTGCGATAGACGTGCCAGTGCTTGGCACGCCACAGTCTCCAGACTCCGTGTTTTTCGATGGGCGATTTCGCGTAACAGATTCTCATTTTGATCCTCGCGTTAAAAGCCGCCCGCGCCGCACTTCCCAATAGGGCCGGGTTGCGAGTCCGGACGGCGCGGGCAGGGGTTCGCAGTTAGACGCTTACCCACTCGCCGGCCGGCGTCTGGACCTGGACGTTGGCGCCGCGGCCCTTGGTCGACAGCCCCCAGTGGATCGGATTTTCGGCGTCCTCCTTGGCGGAGACGATGATACCGGCATTGACGCTCGCGGGACCGGACTTTGAGCCGCCGCGGATGGACGACTCGTACGCCAGGACGATCGTGCCAACCGGAAAGAATCCCCGCTCCTTGCATCGGCGCTGCGAAGCGAGGTAGGATCCTTGCTCCCAGCTCCCGCTGAGATCTTGAGCCAAGTCGCTCGCCCAGCCCGTCGTACCGTCGGGCAACCTCACGCGCCGTGTCTCCATCGGGCCGTTGCCCTTGCAGTTGAGATCCTTTGTCCGGCAAATGATCTTCCGCAGTTCATCCGGCTCCGGCTCTGCCGGCGTGGGCAACTCAGCCTGCCGTCGGCGATCCAACTCCACGGCGATCGCCGTGGACATCCCTTGCAGCTCCTCAATGGTCAGGCTCGTGTAATCAGGATTCATCTCATTCTCCCTGCGGCTTCGTGGGCCGCGGCTCCGACTCTCTCAGTCGGCGAGGCCGGCCGTTCTGGGGCGCCGGCGTGCCCCTGTGTCTATTGATCATTATTGGTAAATTTACCAGAAATGTCAAGGCGAATAATGGCAAATTTACCAAAATATTCTAAATTGGCCCGAAAGAGGGGGTTTGGCCACGGAGGGATTGCGGCGGGCGTCGCGAGGAATTAGCGTAACGGAATGACAGCGGACGAAGTGATCGCGGCGGCGAAGGCCGCGCCGTCTTTGCCGGTGGATGGTCCGGTGGGTGCCGCAGTCCGAGCCGCGGAGCGCGTGAGGCAGGACTAGGACCTATTTCTTGCGAAATGGCCCGCCGGCCAATGTGGTCTACTTGGCCTTCCGCGCCCGCCGCTCTGATCTAGCTGGACGGGATCAGCAGCACCGGCATCATCTCGTGGTGCAGCCAGCGGCCCCGCCACACCCCGTCCCCGTCGCGCCCCAGTTCCATCGTCAGCCGGCCGTCGTCGCCGGCGATCAGCAGCTCGCCCGACCGCAGCGTCCAGTACCGCTCGCAGCCGGCGGCCCCCTTGGCGATCGTCCCGTCCGCGGCCAGCGTCATCGGCCGCCCCGGGCCGTGCCCGACCCGCACGTAGAAATATTCCCGGCCGTCCATCGCGGCAATCTCGCGCAGGTCCGCAGCCGTCGGCAGCCTCTCGCGTTGCTGTTTATTGCTGCACTGGCGGCTTGAAGCCGAATCGCTCAATATCGCCAGCGCACTTCTCGCCCACGGCGTCAATCAGCGATGGCGTCCAATCGCCGCGGGGGTTGCCCGTGTCGGCGTTTTCATGGGGGTACGGCGGCGGATCGTCGACGCCCAAGTTGTGGCAAATTGCGTACCAGGCTTGATTCAGCTCGGTAAACAAGAACGGCGTCACGCCCAGGTCTTTGCCGTTGTGCGCGCAGCAGTAGGTTTGCCAGAAGCCGCCCTGATCCACGAGGCCCTTTGGGTCGAGATATTTCCGTTGGACAAATTGGTCAAAGGTCATGGCCGCCACTTCGTGGACGTGGTCAAACCACCAAGGGGCGATGTTCGGCGGGCGATCGGATGCGCCGACCAGCGGATTGTAGTGCGTGTGCCTCCAGTCGCTTTCGATGATGTCCCACGGCGAGCGGATCACGGAGAAACGGAAGTATCGCTGCCATTGCGGCAGCAACTCGCGCTTGATGCCGCGCGCTCGGTAATGCTTGAGCTTGTAGCGGCCAACAAAGCTGTCGGGAAACAGGATGCACAGGGCCTTGGTCATCGACGTGCCCGAAGTGCGCGGAATGTGAACGAAGACGAACCGACGTTTTAGGTTGTAGATCATGGCCTGAATACCTTTCCGGCCGCCGGGCACAAAACCGGCTTGCGTGAGAGTGTGACGATCTGTGTTGCCTGTTGCGGGCTCGACTCGATGTAAAGCCGCAGCGGCGAACGCTGGTAATGTCCTGCCTTGAATTGGGCAACCGCACCAGGCTGGCTGCGCTCTGCAAACGTACCTGGGAACATAACGAGTTTCGCGACGGACATTCCATGCCCGGCCAGCCACGCCACCGTCTCGTCCCGGTATTTCTCCAGTCGGGCTGTAAGGACCATTGGGATCGGCACGCGACGGACATAGTGTTTCGGCTTGGCGTTGCGGATTGCTTCCAGGTATCGCGGGCCGTCGTCGTCGTCCTCCCTGGCAATGTCCTCGCAAAAGATGCCGTCAAAGTCGTAGGCCGAGCGGCCGGCTGCTGCTGAGTTGAAGAGATTCCACTCCAGGAAGTGTTGGCCAGGCAGGCTCACGGCTGCAATGTCGATCTGCTCGAGGGACTCTGGGCGACAATAGACGGCGGCCGTGATAATCTGTGCGTCAGGAAAGGCTTTGCGGACGGCCTCCTTGCATCTCCCGATGGTGCGCCCGTGAAACACCGTGTCCTCAACCAAAAGAATTTTGGTCGGGCCCACGTCCTGCCCTTGCAATCGCCAGCCGTGGCCGGTAGGCGTCACATGCTGGCCATCCACGGCCCACAGGCCTACGTGGAGCCTGCACGCCAGGGCAGTTGCCGGGAGCATCCCCGAGCGTGCCGAGCCGGCGACGGCGTCTATGCCCGTCGGCAGGTGCGGAACCATGGCATACGTGTCTTCCATGAGCTGGGCGGTCGTAATGTACTCGTCGGCCGATTCTTTTCGCAGCGCGTCAATCACGGGCCGTGTCCGCTTCTTGCGGGCGTTGCGGATGGCGCGATTGACCAGCAGCTTGGTCAGGCTCCTTCGGAAGGGAATAGGAAGTCTTCGCTTCGTTGCCTCGGCCTCCATGTGGTCGAGGATCTCGTCCATGTGCTCCTCGCAGCCGTCAACTCCCCATGTGTCCATTTTGCGGGCCATAGCCCGGCAGTTACAGCCGCCTGTTTCCACAATGCCCCATTTGGCCAAGAGGGCCTTCAGTTCTGTGCCAGGGCCTGTGGTCGCATCCTTCGCGCCGCCCGTCGCCAGCGGACGTGCTCGCACCCCGTTTCGCTCGTAGCTGAGTGGGCTTGCTGGGCACTGCCGAAACAACCTCTCTGGGTTGTCACCGCGAAAATACGGCGCTGGCACTTTACAGACCCTGCACACCCAAACCTCGTTGCGATAAATGAACTCGCAGCGTCTCACTCGATTGCCTCAATCGTTATAGGCGAACCGTCCCAGTCGCCGGGACATTGGAACCAAGCAGACCTTGCGGAATATGGAACCTCGAACTCCTTGCCGCCAAACCAGCAATCATATCTAAGCCCCCATTGTTCGCAGGTGGGTTTTGCGGCCCTGAACTCGAAGAAGCCGTATTCTCCAAACGCCGTCTTCAGACTTAGACGTATCTCGATTTCCCAGTAGCGATTGCTCGTTCCGCACCAATAGACAAGTATCCTGCCGATGTCTGCGCAGTCGTTGGTTCCCACATCTATTAAATGACTACAATTATTTACAGACGCAAGGTCGAGCAAATACTCTCCTGAAATATCTGCATAGCTGTACCCATTCGGAACACGCACAAGCACCTTGGTGGGTTTTGATTCCTGGTAGCAGTAACAGATATGGCCGGTAGGGGGCTCTGCCGTACATTCAGGCGCAGGACAGAGGGCCTGGAGGCTGACCAGGGATGCCACAGCGGTACTTTCGGTTGCCGTGCAACTTCCGTCGGTGAAGTCGCCGGCCTCGGAGAAAGCCAAGGTGGCTCCATCGAAGCTTGTCCAATCCTCGAACTCCTCGGCGGTAAAGTCTTTCTTCCAGACAATCCAAGGAGATGGCATTGGGTTTGCTTTGTTTTGTATACGCAGCTCAAAGCGAAAGGCCCCGTCGCCTAAATTTACCCACCTTGCGACCATCCAGTCGAAGTCACAAAGACTGTAGGGAATACTGCCCTGGCAGAGGCTGCCGCTCCATCCATTGATTGGGTTGCCGATCAGTCGAAAGGCCGTGGTGTTCAGGTAGTGACAGTGGATGCAGTCGCAATCCACAGACTCAACCCCATCGAATGTGACCTCAATCGTGCTTGGGCAATATCGGGAGTCGCCTATCGGTGCAATGGAGCAGCTCGATGCTGTCGCATCGCAACCAGAGCCCCCGGACACCAAAGTGAGCTGGTCCGAGGAGAGGCTACAGCAGTTAGGTGGGGAGCTGCCATAGTCCTTTTCCCAGACGTAGTCTCCGAGCGTGACCCGGATCTTGTAGTTTTCAGACTCATGCAGGACTTCAAGCGTTATTTGGTCCGTCTCGCAATAGCACGCGGTGCCAACCCAGAGGCAAGGGTCTGCCGCGCTGCCGGAATCTTGACGCAAGTAATACTTGCCGTTGAGCTTTTCACAGTCTTTGCAGTCTTCGGGGTCGGTGGCCACTATCCCGCTTATGGCGACGTGCCAGCAGCACGGCGCATTGTTGATGTATTCGCCGTCGATCGGCGCGCAGTTTTCACAGTCGCACTCGCAAAGTTCACAGCAGGACCACCCGTAGACTGTTTCGGGCATCCGGTTCTCCTAAGCAGTCACGGTGCAATCGAGCACGGAAACGATATGCCACTGGCCCCGGAAGTGGACGACGTAAACCATGGTTCCCGCGGCGTACTTCTTGCCGGTCGCCGGCAGCATCCGTAGCACGCAAGAGACCTCGCGAGTCTCCCCCTCGATCGTGACGTTGACGGTCGTCGGCGAGCTCGTCGTGTCGGCGGCCAGGGTGCCTGGGTAGGCGGGCTGGCCGGGGTTCTTTGAGACTCGCCACTCGATCCCGTCGTCGGTCGGCGCGGCGTAGGCCTCGCCGGTCTCGCCGATCAGGCCGTAGCAGCATTTGTCCGGGTCGGTGACTTCGCCCTCGGTGTCGTCGTCCGACCAGGTGACGGCGGCCGAGCTGCCGGCGTTGAGGGTCTCGGTGAGGGTGAAGCGGCGATACGTCCGCGGCAGGCGTCGGCTGCGCGCGGTCGGCTGGCCGGCGGCCAGGAAGGCCCGCTCCACGTAGAGCACGGCCCGCCAGATGCGTGCGACGGTCTCGCGGCTGAATGCGTACAGATTGGCCATCGGAGGCCCCCGGTCAAGGCTTCTCGCGTGCGGTCACCTGGACCCGGAGTCCCTCGGCGTGCGTGCCGGTCGATCCGCTGATCGCTCCGGTGATCCGGATCAGTTCCCCGTCGGCAAACGTGTGCGTCTCGGCGAGCGTGACGGCGACCGGCGTGTTTGCCGCATACGCGGCGTCGACGCCCTCGGCGGCCGCCAGGAGGCTCGACCAGGCCGTGCCGGTCCACTTCTCCACGTCGATCGTGATCGTGTTGTCGCCCGTCGGCGCAGTTTCGACGGCGATCTCGACGGCGACCAGCTCGCCGGCGTTGCGCGGGATGTGGACGATCTCCGAAAAGCCCTCGACGGCCGCGCCGACCTGAGTGGACTTACCGAAGCTGAATTCCCGCTCGACCTTCTCGGCCGCGATCGGCGCGAGCGGATCGTGCTGGACCTGGGCGTCGCCGACGGCGCCTGCTGGCAGGTGCGCCGCGCCGCGGAAGGTGACGGTGCCGGTGAATTCGTGGTTGCCGCGATGGGTGGATGGTGTACTCACGGGAGGGCTCCGTTAAGCCAATACCCCGGTGAACTGCGCGAGGAGCGAGAAGTTCATCTCGGGGTAGGGATAGAATTCGAGCATGTAGGGCGTGTCGGTCTGCTTGCCGTCCGCATCAAGGTAGACCTCGTGGTCGTCGTAGACGCCGCCTGCGTCCGTCGGCAGCAGGTCGCCCTCGCCCGTCTTGTACTGTCGACCTTTCGCCACCTCGTAGTGCGGGTGCCAGGGGATGCGGCGGAAGGCGATGACGGTCTCCATTGTGTAATAGGACCAATTGCCCTCTCGCTGGAGCTTGGACGGTACGATGTCCTCGACCTTGGCGTAGCCCGGAGCAAAGCCGAGAAACGGCGCTGTATTGACGGCGTCCTGGGCGGCGTTCATCGCGAGCGCGTTGTAATTGGTCACGTTTTTGGTGATCGTCAGGATCAGCAGGCTCAGGCGCGTTGGCGGCGGCTTCTCGAGTGGCACTCCAGCCGGGGTCCGGTACCAATTGCCGCGGCTGTCGCGCGGGAAGAAGAATTCCTCGCGACGATTCGACCAGTCGAAGACGGCAGGGCGAAGGACTGGGTTCGGCTCCACGGACTCCGGCGGGATGTTGCGATATTCGCACGTCACCTCCCAGAGCGTGTCGACGGAGCTGTCCCTGCGCGGGGTCACCGTCCGGCAGAAGCTGCCCGGGTCGTAGTCATTGCCGGTCGCGTACTCGTCGCCGACCTTGGGCACGAGCGGCGATGAAAGGATGACCGCCGGGCCGTCGTCCGGATCGTTGGTCCAGACGTTGAGCACCAGTGTATAGGCGTTTTCCCACTGGTCGTTGGCCAGGCCTTCGCCGGTGCCTCTCTTGGGTGCTACGCGGATGACTGCCATTATCGTGCCGGTGGAACCGCCTCCTTGACCACTTCCTTCTTGCCGGTGTTCCGCCGAATATCCGCGAGAAAGCGTTTCATTTCCTTCAGCGTCTGAAGGCTCGGGTCGGGCCGACCGACCATTGCCTGGTAGGACTCGAGTGAGCCGAAGCCGGAGGATTTTGCCAGGCCTCCATCGGCGGCGGCCATTGCGGGCAGTCCGCCGGGGCCGCCGAGCTTCTTGTCCTTGTCCTGGCCGTCGGCCTTCTCTTTCTCGGCCGCGGCCCGGGCCTTCGCCGCGGCCTCGCGTGCCTCGGCGTATTTCTTGCGCGCGTCGTCGAGGTCTCCGCTCGCCGAAGCGAGCCGCTCGTCGCGCTTGGCGGCAGCGTCCTTGCCCCACTGCTGGCGCGCGGCCTCGATGGCCTGGTAGCGTGCGGCGGTGGCGGCCTTGTTCGCCGCGTCGCGATCGGCGCGGCCGGTGTCGCGGCCTGCCTGCTGGCGTGCATAGTCCTGTTCGAGGTTGGCGAGCACCTCGTTGGGGTCGAGGTCGTAAAGCCAAGCGTAAACCTTGGCGAACAGTCCGGAGAGGGACTTCTCCGCGGATTTCCAGGCGTCGACGATCGAGTCGGCCACCTTCCAGAAGCCGTCCACCATCTCGGACCAGAGCCAGTTCAGCGTATCCAAGACTCCGAAGGCGGCCTGGCCCCAGATGCTCTCCAGGTCGAAGCGTAGCTCAGCCCATTGGGTACGGATCCACTCCATGCCGGTGGCCCACGCGAGCTTGATCCCGGCCCAGAGCACCTCGGCGGCGAGCGTGAGATCGCCGGCGGCCATCGCGTCGCCGATGCCTGCAAACACGTCCTGCGCGAATGTGAGAATCTCGCCGAACTTGGCGCGCACGCCGTCGAGGGCCGAGGTCATCGCTCCGGCGCCGCCGGAGACCGCCCCAGCGATTCCCTCCCAGGCCGAGGCGAGCCAGCCGCCGACGGCAAGCGCAGTCGATTTCGCCGAATCGACAATGGTGGTAAATGCGCCGGCCATCCACTGCGCGGCCTGCGCGAGCGAGTCGGCAGCCCACTGCCAGGCAGACGCGAGCGCGTTGCCGATCGCGGCCGCGGCCTCGCGTGCGGAGTATCCCGACTTGGCCCACCAGACGGCGAGACCCGCCAGCGCGGCTATGACCAGGCCGATCGGCGACACGAGGAAGCCGAGCACGGAGCCGATCGTCGAAAAGACGCCGCCGACCATGGTAACGGCGCTGGCCAGGCCGCCGAGGAGGCCCGCAAAGCCGGCGCCGATCGTGCCGACGGCAATCAGTCCGGCACCCACGCCGCTGACGATCGCGCCGAGCTTCAGCAGTGAGGCGAAAAGTGTTTTGTTCTCCTTGATCCAGGTGGTTGCCGTCGTCACCACCTTGACGATCTTCATCGTCAACTCGCCCAGCACGTCGGCCACGGAAGAGCCGGCGGCGAAAAGCCCCTGCATCAAGACACGACGGAGGATGTCGAGCTGGTCATTGAACAGCGCGGCCCGATCCGCGTCTTCTGTGGAGATTATCAGCCCGAGGTCTCGGGCCTGCTGGCGGAGCTCGGTCATCTCGTCGAGCATCGGCAGGAGCATTGTGCCGGAGCGGCCCAGGAGCATCATTGCCGCGGCCGCCTTGCGACTCGGGTCGTCGATGGCCGCGATGCCGTCGGCGATCGCCTGGAATTGCGCCTCTGGCGACAGACGCTGCAACTGCGCCACACTCAGCCCCAGCATGTTCAGCGCCTGCACTGGCGTGGAGAGTCCGCGTGCAGCGTCAGTCAGGCTCCGTTGCATCCTGCGAATTGCGGCCTCAACGGTCGTCAAGTCGGTGCCGCTCATGCCGGCGGCGAAGCTAAGCTCTGATATCGCCTCGGCGGCAATCCCCGTGCGTGCGGCCGTCTTTTGCACCGTGTCGCCGAGCGACGCAAAGACCTTGCTGGCGGCGATGATCGGGCCGGTGATCGCTGCGCCGAGGCCAAACACCTTCTTGCCTGCGGAGTTGATGTCCTTGGCCCAGGCGGAGATTCGCTTCTGCGCGGCCTTCAGGCCTTTGTAGAGCGGACCGTTCTTGGTGTAGAGCTCAACGAAGGCCTTACCGGCTCGGATGTCACTGGCGCTCGGCATGGCGGCTCACAATCACCTGGCAAAGTGCGTCGATGTTGTCTGGAGTAACCCGCATGTGCGGCTCGGTGGCCCCGGGAATTTGATCGGGGTAGTAGGGGTGAATCATCCTCGGCGTGTAGACCGGCGATCCCTCTGTCCGCCACTGGTTGGCGAGCACGGCCCAGAGTTCCGCTGCCCGATCCCAGTGTCGCCTGTCCGCGGCCTCCGCGGCGGCCCTCAGTTGCCCCCAGGTTCTTGGTCCGGGGTCAAGTCCAGCGATTCCAGCAAACTCGTAGATCTGTCGGCGAGTCTCCGCAGCTCTCTCTCGTGCGCTGAGTCTATCCTCGGATCGCGGACCGTCCGCTCCACCGTCTCCCTCGCCATCCGGTGCGTCTTGTCCAGCAGCTCCGCGAGCTTCCGCGTCGCGAGCCTCTTCGCCTCGCGGAGTTCGGGGCTCAACGTAAAATTTACGACGTCCTCCTCGAGCTTGGCGATCGACTCCCAGAGAGCCTGCCCGGTCATGGCCTCGGCGAACTGGGTGTAGCCGACGTCGATCGCCTCGGCCTGGTGGCGGATCAGCGAATACAGAATCTTGCACAGCAAGACCGGATCGGCGCGGACCTTGAATTGCAGGACCTCGCGCGGGTCCTCGGTCTCGGAGTGCATCCCGTACTCGAGCAGGTCGACGCCGACCTCGGCGCGCACCCGCTCAACCGTCTCGGAGTTGACCGCCAGGAGCCAAGTCCGCTCCTTGGCGTCGGTGAATGCCTGCATTGGTTTCCTCGCCGATTAGCTGACTTGGACCCACTGAGGGGCGATTCCCGCCCCGTCGGGTCCGTCGTAGAGCGCCAGCTCGACGCTGTACGTGACGTGTTCTTTCTCGGGCTGGGATTCCTCCCACTTGACGACCTTGAATTCCGCCCAGAGGCCAGTCACGCCCGAGGTGGCCTTGTCGCCGTTGAGAATGGCAATCGGAATCGGCTTGTTGGTGATAAAGGCCTTGTTGATTGCCTGCCTGGCCGTGTCGGTGTGTCGGTGATTGAGCGTGAGGGTCACGCGGCCGCCCCAAGCGCCGGTGTCCTCGCTTTTGTGATCGGCTCCGCGGTCCGAGGCCTCGGCGGCGTCGCGCTCGCCTGGCACGGTGATGTCCTTGGCGGATTTGATCTCCGTCAGGCCGGCCGGCGCCGCGCCCTTGTATCGGCCGCTTGTCGCATCAAGCGAGCCCCAGCTCGCGCGAGCGGTGGCGAGGTAATAGGCTTTGCAGTGTTTGCCGAGCATGGCTCAGGTCTCCTACGTGGTTTCAATCGCGGGGATTATTTCTCAGGGAGTCGCCGGCTCCACGCACTCGACCCATTCCGGTGGCACGACCGTGGCGCCCGGCACGTCATAGATGGCCAGCTCGACGCTGTACGTGACGTGTTCTTTCTCCGGCTGCGATTCCTCGAATTTCACGACGAGGAAATCGGCCCAGAGGCCGGTGACGCCGCCGACGTCCTTGTCGCCGTTGAGAATGGCCAGGGCGATCGGGGCTCGCGTGATAAACGCGGCCTCCAAGGCGACCCGCGCGTCATCGCTGGTGCGGTGGTTGAGCGTCAGGGTGAGTCGGCCGCCCCAAGCGCCGACGTCCTCCGTCTTGGCGTCTGCGCCGCGGTCGCTGGACTCCGCCGCGTCGCGCTCACCCGGTAGTGTCAAGTCCTTGACGGACTTGATCTCGTCGAGGTCTGCCGGTGCCACGTCTGTTGCGCGGCCGGTATTGCTGTTGACATCCCCCCAACTCTCGCGATCGCCCGCCGACAGGTAATAGACTTTGCAGTGTTTGCCGAGCATTGGATATCTCCTTACTCGCCGATCGAGCCGCGAAACTCATCGGCGAATCGTACGATGTTGACGTTGAGCGCCGGCCCCATGGTCGGACGCTGGGGAAAGTCGTCGCCCATATAGGCGCCGCCGTGTTCGTGCGCGCTCATCGCCTCGCCGAAGACGGCGTGGGTGAAGCCGATCACGGCGACTTCGCGGTCGCGATCGACTGCAAACAGGATCGCGTCGCCGCGTTTGCCTCTGCCTCGGGTGTGGGCCGGCTCGCCCGGTGGAGCCGCCTTCCGCGAGCGAACAACCAGCCGCCTGGCGGTCGCTCGGATCGATGCCGCTGCGTGGCCGAGCGATCGGAAGGCGCCTTGCTCGGCGCGCTTCTTCAGCACGGCCATGCGTGCGAGGTCGAGTTTTGCGTGGAAGTTAACCATCGCCTTCCGGTGGAGGGTCCGGGTCCTCCGGGTCCTCCGGGACCTCCGGGTCCTGCTTGAGCTGAATGGTGTCGGGGGTGTCCGTTTCCGTGAAATACGCGACGCGGATAATCCCCGTGAATTGATTCCACTCGTGCATGTGCTTGGGAACCCATGCCACGCGCACGGCTGGGTCGCCGGTCATCACGATTGCCGACTGGTCAAGCGCAGCGGCCAGGCGGCTCTGCGCGAACAGCCAGGTGATGATCTCCTGCTCCAGGCACATCAGGCTGTTAACGTGCTGCGTCTGGATGCGGCCGGTCTTGGAGTCTTGATGCTCTGTGCCGAACCGCATCCGGATTCCGATGTCGATCGAGTGTGTCCACGCGATCGATCCGCGATCCTGCTCCGCCGGCTCGGCCTTGACCGGCACGATATCCACGTGGAGGGTCGCGGCGTCCTCCAGCTCGAGCTGGGCGTCGTAGTTGATCTGCGGCACAAACTCCAGCGAGAAGACGGCTTTCGCCATCTCGTCGCAGAGGGCCTGTGCTACTCGCTCGATCTCGGATTGCATCGTCTACGGTCCTACTCGTCGCGTGTGGATCAGCCATTCGTCGCCGCCCGGGTCTGCCCATTCGACGGCCCGGCCGTCCGGCGCCGGCGTCACCTCGAAGGTATTCTCGACGCCGGCGATCTGCTTGGTGATCCGGTCGCCCTTGCGGGGCTCGACCGGACCTTCGCCAAACTGGTAATCCTTCCTGGCGATCACGAAATCGGTCATCTGGACCGTGATCGTGATCCCCTCGTTGTTTTCGCCGCTGTAGGTATTCAGCAGTAACTGCCCTATGACGCCCTCCGTCGTCGCACCGCCGCGGACCAACGATACCTCCCCGCCGAAAGCCTCGGCGAGGAGGTCGTTGGCTGCGGCGAAATCTGCGTCAAACGACATGGGGCAGCTCGCGAAATCAGGGTCAGGCGGCAACGTCCATCGTGCGGATCGCCAGGTGGGTCACGCGGAAGTCGCCGGGCGTGTCGTTCTTGGTCTTTTCCAGGTGGACCAGGAGCTTGAACGGGCCGGTGGCTTTGTCGAGCTTGAACGTCTTGGCGGCCAGTACGCGCGCGCCGTTGATGTAGAGCTTGATGTCGGTCAAGTCTCGTGCATCGATCCGGAAATCGAAGAACGTGTCGTCGACCGCGTTCACCAGCGTGTCGGTAGCCGCCACCTCGGTGGTCCCGTCGTCACTCTCGGCCTTGATGTCGAGCGCACTGCCATCGAGGTGGAAAAACACCGATTCGGCGATTTCGTCGGCGTCGCTCGCGTGGGTGCCGTTGGCCACGCCGACGTTGAAGTCGAGCGCGGCATCATCGCCGATGTCAAAGGCCGCCACGCGGCCCTCGGCAATGAACGGCACGCCGACCGGGATTGCGGCGGCCGACAATACGTCCACCTTCTGAATCTCGTCGGTCGCGCTCAAGGCGAGGGTCGCGCAACCGGGCGTCCACGTGAGCGACGGCGTGCCTGCCGTCTTGACGATCACGCTATCCGACCGGTCGCGGAAAATGTCGATCTGGTAGACCGGCCGCTTGTTCAGCACGACAACCACGGTCGTGTCGGCCGCTGCTGCGCCATCGACCGCAGTGCCGATCACGAAATCGGCGTCGGCGATCGCGTGGAGCGGCGTGGCCGTGTTGGCCGATCGGTCCCAGCGCAGCTCATCGCCGGGGAGAATCTCGACGTTGGCGGTCTTGGCCACGACAGCCTGGCCACCGACCTGGATTTCGACCGGGTCGCCCGCGGCGACGGCCTTGAGTCCCATCACGTACCCGGCGCGGCCGTCGGGCAATTGCACCACCTGGCCGCTGGCCAGGGCAGCAGGAGCGAGGATCGTGATCGTATCCGCGTCCTTGTATAGAGCAGCTTCGCTCATGATTTGAATCCTTTATTCGAGTTCGATCGCAAAAGTCGGAAAGGGGCGGCCGGCCGGCTGGAAAAGGAACAGCCGGCCGGCCCGGGAAACGCCGGCTATCACCCGGCGCCGGTCGAGTGGTGCAGGCCGCGGTAGTCCATCGCGGCCGCGCCGATGTCCATGTTGATGTCCCAGCTCATTCCCCACTGGCCCTGATCGAGCGAGTAGGAGCGGAGCACCGGGAGGCGGTTCGTCCCGCGGCGGTAGGCGACGCGGATCGTCCGCGGTCCGCCCGCGGAGAGGTACCACTTGGTCGCGGCGCCGGCCACGACCTTCTGCGTCAACGGGTTCCAGCAGCCGCCGGCGCCGATCCGGTCGTCGACGATCAGCGTCTCAACCGCGCCGTTGAGGATGTTGATCGTGTAGAACTGTTCCGGCGTGGCAGCCGTGGCGGCGGCCGTGAAGCCCTGCGACGTCGAGGTCAGCAGCTCCTTGGCCGTCCACTGAAGCGCCGCCGGCACGATCAGGTACCGCGGCCTGATGTTCAGCACGGCGTTGTCGGCCGTGCGGTAGGCCCCCATCGCGTCGATGGCTGCCTTGAGGCCCGCGGCGCCCAGCGCGGCGGTTGTCAGGTTCTTGTGGCCGCCGGCGGTGGTCACAGCGGTGTTGTTGAACAAGGCCCCACCGTCGGCCAGCTTCGGGTTGGCCAACAGCAGCGAATACACCAGGTCGGGCCGCAGTCGGCGAGCAGCGCTGCCCATCTCCTGAGGCATCCGCATGATCGCGCCGAGCCGGTCGTCGATCACGTCCTGCTCGTCGACAGTCCACTTGCGGGCGAATCGGGCGATCCGGTAGGTCTCGCGGCTATCGGCGAGCTGGGCGTCCGTCGCGGTCCCGCCACGGGGCAGCACGCGGAGGTTGCTCCCGCCCTCCAAAGAGATGTCCTCCTGCGTCATGAAGTTGGCCACGTCCTCGGTATCGCACCAGAGTGTCGTGTCGGGCTCCTCGTTCCAGCCCTCGACGATCTTCGCGTAGACGCTCGTGGAGAACACGTGCGCCAAGGTCCCGCCCGAGGTGGCGGCTCGCAAGGCGTCGAACGCTTCGCCCGGGTCCCAGTAGAGGCGGCCCGTGTCCTGCCTGACACACTCGCGGAGGATGTCGATTGCCGACATGCGAGCCATCCGCTGGCCGATCTCGGCTTCCTTCTCCGTGATCCGGTCCGTGGGGATCGGGTCGCGGCGGCCGGAGTGGGCGACGTGCTTGGTGGGATCGGAAATCCCGGTCGCGATCATCAGCCCGGCGGCCAGGCTGCGCGCGGTGGCGTTGATGGCCGACGGCCGCACGGTCTGCGCGGTCGGATGGTAGGGCACTTGCGCCGGATCGGTCGCGGGGCCGCGGCGGCGAACGTCGCCGAGGAACTCCTGCGAGGCCCGGGCCATATCCCAGCCCTCGTCAATCGCGCGCTGCCGCAGCTCGGGCGACACGTCGGTCCCGGCCAGCCTGGTGATCTCGCGGACACGGTCGCGCTCGGCGGCCACGGCTCGCCGCGCGGCTTCCTCCACGGTGGGCGGAGGCTCGGGCGGATCCGCCGGTGGCGTGGGGGCGGGGGGCGTCGGTGTCGGGGCCGGGGCCGGAGGATCGGCCGGCGGCGCCGGGTCGGTCCGCGTGGTCTCGGCGGTGATCGCGTCGGCGCGAGCCCGCTGGTCGCCAGTGAGTCCGGCCAGGAAGGTCTGCGCCTCGGCGTCCGTCGCTTCGGCGCGGAGTCCGATCGACTCCAGGTAGGCACGTAGTTTCGGGGGCATGTTAACGTCTCCGTGAAAATGATCGCCCCGAATCTTGCTGCGCGAGTCTGCGCCGATCGGGACCAAAGAAACCTCTCGCAACTCCCACTGGGTCGTGACTCGTAACGTGCGACCCTTGGCGGTGTACGTCTTGCCGGCGACCACGGCCGACTGGCCTGGTCGGATATCGGTGTACTTGATCGAGCGATAGCCTGCCGACACGTCGCGGATGTGGCCGCCGCGGACCTTCTGCCAGGCCCTCTCAGCGTCCGGATCGCCCTCGGCGAAATAGAGTCTGCCGGTGGCCTCGTGCTTGCCGACCGTGATGTTTCGCGCCGACCCGAAAATGTCATCGAGCGAATAGCGCGAGTGGTTGGCCAACATCGGCACGCGATCGGGAATCGACGCGCCGTCCATGCGGAGGACCTCGTCGACGATCTCGCCCGTGCGGTAGTCGTAGACGGTGACCGGCTGGTCCGTCGCAATCACGGCCTCGACGGATCGCGTCGCTTCGTCGGCCGATTCTGAGCGGAGGCAGAATGCACGCTCAGTCAGGTCGAGCGCGGCGGCGGGCGTTTCGCGGATCGTCAGGCGGTCAGGCATTGGTCTAGCTCTCCTTGGATGCATTGGCGCGCGGTTTTCGGCGGTCTTCATCAGCCTGGTCCTCATCGTCCGCGGCGGCTGGCTGTCCAGGCGTTGCCGCGGGACCCAGCATGTAGGACGGCAGGGCGAGCCCGGCGGCCTCAAACTTTCGCTGCTCGCGTGCCAGCGTGCCGATGTGCGTGTCGATGGAGACGCCGCGCTCGGCCAACTCGGCGGTCAGGCTCGACTGCCGGGTTGCCAGCCGCTTCTCGCCGGCCGCGGCTTCCTTGAGCGGATCGACGTGTGGCCTCGCCGGCCAGGTCCACTGGTAGCTGACGTTGGGCGGCGGGTTGCGGAGGATCGGGTTGGAGAATCGGGCCTCCGCCAGCACGATATCCACCAGGCGGTTCAGCGTGCCGTAGGACCGCTCGGTCCCGGAGATCGTGTACTGGAGGAACTGGACGAACCGCGCCCAGCCCTGGCCGTCGAACCGGGCCGACGAGTAGTTGTGCCGCGATGCGTCGAGCCGCGTGATCAGCAGGGGCATTGCCATCGGGCGACCGATCTCCCGCTGTTTCTCCGCGCGATAGTCGGGGTACTGGACAGGCGGCAAGGTGGCAGGGTAAACGAACGGCTTCCACCCGGGCGGCGCCATCTTGATCGTGCGCCGTTCGACCGTGGATGTCTCCGGCGTCATCCATGGTTCGTCGGGGTTTTCGGTGTAGAGCAAACCGCTCTGATCGGCCATCTGCCGCGCGGCGTCCTGGACCTGGTCGTCGTAGTCGCGGAGGTCCGCGGCCGTTTGGAGCGACGGTGTCAGCCACGGGAACCCGCGGGCTTGACCCTCTTCGTCGACCATGTACTCGTGGATCACCAGGTCGGCCGGCCACGGCTCGCTGATCGTGCCGAGTCCGTCGGGCGACATGCGATTGAACCAGTAGCGCGCGGGCCGGTCGAACTGCGTCGACGTGAACTCGACCCCCATAATCACCCGGGGGTCTCCGGCGCGATCGAGCGGGCTCTCCAGGTCACGCGGGTGCTTGGGCCGGAGCCGCATCTTGACCGGGCCGGGGGCGGCCGGGTCGGTGGCGATCTGCGCGAGGAACTCGCCGCAGCGGGGCAGGTTCTTGACCCAGAGCCTGAGCAGCGCCGCGCCGGACATGTTCGGCCGGAAGGTCGGCGCGCGGAACCACTCGCGCCAGACGGCCTCCGCGGCGTTGTTGTAGTCCTCACTCTCGCTCTGGACCTCGAGCGTAGGACCGTCGGGCCCGACCACGTCGTCGGCCAGCGTGTTCACCATGCCGGCGATCGTGCCGTTCTGCTTCCACTCGTAGATGGCTCTTCCGCGGATGGTCGCGAGCTGCTCAGCGATCCACTCGTTGATCGGCCGGTCCTGGTTGTCGGCCATTTGCCAATGGGCTTGATTGAGCCGCGTGGTCTCGCTGGCCTCCCAGTGCCTGGCCATCCAGACGGGCATCGACTCGTATTGGGTGCCGCCGGCGCCGGAGACGGCGACCAGGTGGTTGCCGTCGGCGTCCAGGACTCGGCTCTTGCGGATCGTGCTCGCCATCATCCCCTCCCCGCCCGAGCGTAGACGACTTTGGACGACCGGAAGGGGCCGCCGGATTGGACGGCGGAGGCCTTGGCGAGCCGCTGGCAATTCGAGATGAATCGCTCGATCGACGCGCCGTCATTCCATGAGATGGCCTGCGAGCCCGAGCCCAGCGAGCGCGTCAGATTCGGCGTTGTGCCGAGCAGCATCTGCGCTTTCACGGCGGCGGCGATCGCGGCGGTGTAGTTGCCGGCGTCGAGGGCGGCCGTGGCGGCGGCGTACAGGGCTTGGAGGTCGGCGATACTCATGCTGTCGAGTATCGCACGGAGTCAATTGTTCGCGAGTAGGCTGTTTTACTGATTCAGTAAACAACTTTGGCAGCGGACTTTCGCGCAACGGGGCTGGACAAATCGTCGAAAGACATTCGTCCGGCGCACGGTTTGTCCGGCGCGATGAGCGGAATAGCCTTGATTTGTCGAGCTTTGCCGCGAACAGATGCGCTGGACGGAATTCTGTGCGCACTGTTTTTCGGCGCACGGTTTGTCCGGCGCGGTCAAACTGGCATTTCTCAAGAAATGGCCGGGTCAGGTCTTCCGCGTGTCGACCGACTTGAATCCGGCGAGGCAGGCGGCGCACTCGTGGTACCGAATCTTGGGGCTGCCCGGTTTCGGCTTGGGTGAGGAGGTGACCCGCACGTCGGGGCTGCCACACTCCGGACACGCTCGGACCGGGTAGGCGGTGTCCTTGGGCGGCGGGGCCGCGGCAGCCGGCGGATCGTCGTCGGCGGCCATAACTGCGCCGACGGCCTTGGGGTCCAGGCCCCGGAAGGTGAAGACCTGGCCGCAGTGGTTGCAGCGGGCCCGGCCGGTTGCTGTCGCTCGCGCGTACCAGCTTGTCGGATCGACGACCGGCATTTGCAGGATACGAGAATCCCGGCAGCCGCAGCGGGGACATGAGGGGCCATCGGCGAGTTGGAGCACTGGCCCAAATGTCACGGCTGCGCCTCCTGCTCAATTGGCTCGCGGCGGCGCGTTCGTCGGCCCTGCTCCTGCGCGGCGAACCATCCGCCAGGCTGCACACCGGATTTCGCCGTCGCCAGCGTCCAGGCCCGATGTCCGGCGGCGCACGCATAGGCCGAGGCGTCCAGGTAGTGGTTCGCGCGGCGGACCGGCTCCCAGATCGTCACGCGGCCGCGGGTCGGGTGATCGATCTCCTTGGGTCGCTCGGCGTCGATATGTTTGGAAAATCGCTGGTGCTCGTTTGCCGGCGCGAGGAAGAGCAGCAGAGCGCCGGACTGGTCCTCCGGCCTGCCCAGGCGGTCGCGCACGTCCGTCTTCCACACGTCGCTGTTGAGGTGGACCAGGTCAACCTTGTGCTCGCGTTGGCGCGCGAAATGGTAATCTCGGCCGATGATCCGAATCTCGCGCGTCTTCTTGGTCGGGGCCCTGTAGACGCGATCGGTCTGCTGGAGGTAGCCGTAGCCTTTCGTCGGCCAGAAGCGGCCGCGGTGCTCGGGCGCGCGGCAGAATGCGTATATTTCGGGCTGCGTGACTTCCCAGCCGGAGTCGATCCAGACCTGGCCGGGGACCATCGGGTCGGCCGCGCCCTGCACGGTGTAGCCTGCCATGAGCAGGTCCCGCAGCTCGCGGAGCGCGACCTTCGCGGCCCAATTGATGCCGAGGCTGTCGGCGTCGGCCTCGACCACTCCGTAGTCGATCACGTGGCCGGTGGTGTCCGGCAGCCAGGCGATCGAGACGTAATGCAGGAGGTACTTGCCGACGTCGACGCCGACGGAGATTGCGACCGTCTCGGCCGGGGCCTGGCCGCGCGGCAGTCGGCTGGTGCGCCGCTTGAGCTGCTCCGGGTCGATCGGCGCGATGTCGATCTCTTTCGGCTCGAACGGCAGGCCCCACCAGAATTGCAGCAGTTCCTTCTCGCCGTCCTCCTCGTCGGCTCCGGCCGCAACGGAGAATTCCTTCGCGCCGATCGTTCCCGAGCGCCAGAACAGATTGTTGAAGGCGTTCCACCTGAATCCCAGCGTTGCGGTCTCGACCGGCTTGCCGTGAATCTCGCCGTCCGGACCGATCTCCTGGCCGGCGTGGATCAGCTTGGCCGATTGATTCATCCGCCGGCGCTGTGCCTCGGTCCAGGGTTTGGCACATTCGGCGCACTCGAAGAAGGCCTTGCGGCTGGCATCCGCTGCGCCGGTTGCCTCCTGCCAGCCCTTGAGATTCTCGCGCTCGGGGGTTTGCCACTTGCCGCAATGGGGACACTCGCAGACGATCCGGCTCTGGGTGCCGCCGGCGTACTCGAGCCAGATCCGGCCCTCGTCGTGGGTCGGCGTGCATTCGAGGAAGATGCGCCGATCGTCGTCGAAGGCCAGCGTGCGGGCCTCCATCTGGCCGACGGGGCCGGTCTCCTTCGACGCGGCGCCGGCCGTGTCGTACTTGTCCACCTCGGTGAGACACGCGATCCGGGCGGTGAAGCTGCTGCGCTTGGCGTCGCTGCCGGTCCCCGACATGAACTTGAGCGTGGCCCCGTTGCCGAACTCGATCGCCTCGGGTGTGCCTCCCTTGCTCCCCTTGCCTTTGGTCGGCAATAGGCTTGCGTACCTGGTCAGCTCGATGACGGGCAGGATCTCCTTGCTCCACTTATCGGCCGCCGTCGCGTGCATGTCGGGGACGCCGGCGATACAGGTCTCGCCGAGCTCGAACAGCGTGTAAACGATCGGCAAGACCCAGGTCTGGAGCGACTTGCCGGACTGGACGCAGCCGACGGCTGCAACCCGCGTCCACTGGCCGGAGTCGATCGCATCGAAGAGCAGGCCTGCGAAAGGCTGCCGGCTTACCCGATAGGGCAATCCCTGATACGGTCCCTCGGGGATGTAGATTTCAGCCTCGGCGAATTCGCGCAGGGTCCGACGTCGCCGCGGCTCGGCGTGGGTCAGGCAGAATAGCCATTCCTCACGCGCGGGCGTGCTGAGGGTGGCGAGCGGGTTGTCGGCGTGCGTGGTCATGCGTCGGCTGTGTCGAGGCTCTCGATGTCTCTGCGGATCGTGCGGATCATGTCGCGGACCAGGTCGGCGGCCTCGGTCCCGTGGTGTTTTGCGAGCGTTTCAATCGTCCGCCGGCAATGGCCGGCGATCCGTTCGAAGACCAGGTGAACTTCAGTCCGCGGGATGAGGTTGCGGCGGAGCGTCGCCAACTCCAGCTCCGCCAGCTCGGCCTTGGCCACGCGGTAGCGTGTGAGCGCGTGGTCCTTGCTCCCCGAGAGCATCGGGTCGGCAGTGGCCCTCCGCTGCTCGTCGCGCCATGCGGCGATCTGGTCGAGGTCGTAGGCGCCCGGCTGGCCCGGGCAGCCCGCCCCCATCCACGTGGCCACGGTCCGCAAGTGGACGCCGAAGTGCTCGGCGACCTGGTCGCGCGTCTTGACGATCCGCGGCGATTCTGCGATCCCCTCGGAGACAAGCCACGCGCGGACCTCGACGGCGTCGTAGACGTGGCGGCGTCCATCGCGCCGGTATGGCAGGCCGCGTTTCTTCCACGCGACCAGGCGCTGCGGCGTGATTCCCAGGGCTGCACAGAGTTCTTCGGCGGTCATTCATTGGCCACGAGGCGCAGGCCGGCCAGGGGATTGGCAGGCTCACGCGACACCTCCTCGGTTGTGCTGGGTGCTGGTGCTGGGGCCGTGGCTCGCGGGGCGTCGGGGTACAGCCCGAGCAGCTTGTTCAGCTCCTTTTGGATCGCCAGGCAGGCCTTGTAGTCCTGGATCGATTCCGACTTGACGTAGAGCTGATGGAGCCGAGCGGTCGCGCGGCCCAGCTCCTCCTCCTGGACGTAGTTGGCTGCCTCGATGAGCTCGCCGGTCGCCCGGTCGATCAGCCCCTCGGCCTCGGCCTGGTCGAGCCCGATCTTCTCGCTGGTTAGTGCCAGCATGAGCGCGTTGCGGTCGCGGATTGTCGCCCGGAGCGCTACGACGGTCTGGTACTGCGTGAGCTTGTCGCGATTGATCGCGGCGCCGAGTTGGGTCACGTCTCGCCGGTCTCCTTGTCTTCCTTGATCTTGGCCAGGCTCTCATCGAACCAGCGGACCCGGGCCATCCGGCGGCGGCCGTCGAGGCGGATCGCCCGCGCGTCCGGTTGGGCCTCCGTCTCCACGTCGCCGGCCTCTGAGTCGACCATGTGGGCGGCCAGCGCGGCCCCGTCGATCAATCCGGCCAGGATGGCGTCCACTTACTGGCTCCTCATGGTGGTGGTGGCGTGCATTTTTCATCGTGGACAAAAAAACCTCGGGATGGGGGGTGGGAAACCCTCGGGCCGCCCCCGTCGGAAGGACCCGCGGCCGTCCGGCCCCGATTACGGCGCGAACGGCACCTGCTGGGCCATGGCGTTGAGATAGCCCTTGGCGCCGCCCGTGTCGGCCGTGAGGGTGATCTTGATCGCCGTGGCCTCCATCCCCTCGAGTCCTCCCGGAGGCGCGTATCGGTGCGCGCCATCGACGACGATCGGCACCTTGATCGTGTCGGTTCCATCGAGCTGGATCGCCAGTTCGGCAGCGGCCGCCGGCATGACGCTGTAGCCGAAGAGAATCTCCGCGATCTTCCATCGCCACCCAGTGGCCGGCGCGGGGAGGTCGATGACGGCTTGCGTGTTGGCGTCGGGCCAGTGTCGGAATCGAGATATGAGCCGTCCGTCTTTTGGGCTCAGATATTCTGTGGCCATTGGTCATTGTCCTCTGAATGGATTGAGGGTCTTGGTTGCGAGTTGGGTGCGTGGATTTGTGCCTCGGGGGATGGCCGTCACGTCAGCCGACTTACCACTGATCTGGCTTGCCATCCGCTTGCGAAACTCGCTCACCTGCACGTCGGGCATGTCCCAGCAGGCCACGTAATGCGTCGGCTTGGCGGACTGGACCTGACCCGCGTAGTACGGCACGGAGAACGTGTTCTGCGCGTACGGCCCGGCCACCTGCACCGCCACCGCATTGGCCGCCTCTCGCTGGGCGGCAGTGACGATCAGGAGTGTTCGCGTGCGTGTGCGTGCTTGTGCGTGCGTGCTCATATCGTGATCCCATAGCGTCGGGCCAGGAACGTGTGGAGGCGCGCGAGTTCCGCCGCTGACTTCGCCCCGTCATACACCAGCACTTCGGCCAGGTCGCCCGCAAAATACTCCGAGCCGTGGGCTAACACCTGTTCCAAGGCCAGTGTCCCAGCAACGGTCTTGGCCCCGGTCGAAGACACCGTACCGTCCAGGTAGACGTTCACCGCATTGTCTGCGTCTCGGGTGACTGTGAGAATGTGCGGGTCGGTCCCCATCGCACTTACCGTGAACGCCTGCGACGCGCCAGCAATACCAACTGTGACCGTCGTGTTGTCCGTCAGCGTGATGTAGTTGTTGGCATCCTTGCCCAGCAGGGTTATAGCCGATGGTTCGGCCGCACACTGAAACACCGCCGAAATCGCAAACACCCCAGTGAGCGACAACGCCGAGACGCCCAGGTAATCGTCCACGCCATCGGCTCGCAAGACTGGACGTGAATTGATCCCGGCTGTCACCAATTCGGGACGCTTGGCTAGTGTGAGCTGTGTAGCATCCTTGTTACCAGATGATTGGTCATCCCAGTAACTTATCCCGTCGCCATTGACAGCGGCGGCTCGGGCTATTCCACCAGCGCGGGCGATCTTTGTGATTCCGTCCCCCAACCGTTCGGCTAGGTGATTGCTACCCCACGAATCCGCCCGTGTGCCGCCATCCTCGATCATCTCCCACCCACTCACCGCCCCCCACGCCGTCTTCTGCGAGGCGGCGATCTCGCTACAGAGTCTCCCGGCACCGGCGTTGTACGTCCAGGCGATGATGTCGGCGGCCACGGCGCTGAGATCCGGGGACTTGAAAAACATCAGGCTGTCGATGCGGCCGTCGTGAAAACCAGCACCAAACGGACCAGCGCCAACAATACAAGGCACGCCCGTGTCAATGTTGCCAGACCGTGCCGACATGTCCACCGCATTCTTGAGCGATGGAGCAGTCGTTGAGTCACCCGCGTAAATGGACAGATTGGCACTGCGATCTGCGTATACCGCGACAAACCACCATTTCCCCGTGGTGATCGTCCCTGGGGGCGTGGCAGCAACGGCTTGCGTTCCGTCGCCACATAGGGCGTACACACGCCCAGCCGCGTCAATGTAAATCTGATAGCCTTTTCCGGCCGAATTGTCCTTGGAGAACAGGGGACGCGATGTCGTCAGCGAGTCCACCCACACCCACCAGCAGAACAATCCGTCGTCAGTGCCGATGCCGAGCCCCGTCTGTGCCGCGTCCGCGATCTGCAACCACGACTTGTCAGCCGCCGTGAACTGCACCGCCGCGTCCTGGTACACGCCACGATCGGCGCGGAGCCAGAGGGAGGGGCGATAGCGGCGGGGGGTGAAACGGGAGGGGCCGAGACTCATGCTTGACAGTAGTTGCATCGCGCTATCTCCCGCTAACCGCCGCCAGCGCCGCGGCGATCGCCGAGCCGACGGCCGTGATTACGGCCACGATACTTGTGCGGCCGGCACGGGTCGCACGCCTGGCTGGATCGCCTATGTCCTCGATCTGGGTCTCGTGCTGCGCCACGATCGCGATCAGGCCAGACCGGCCATTGCCATACAGTTCGCGGTGGTGCTGCCGGATCGTCTCTTGGCAGCCCTCGCAGATCCCAGCTTGGCGCGCCATGACCTGCGCCTGCTTCGCGATCGCGCTGGACGCGCGATCGAGCTTCGCGCCCAAGGTGATCTCGAGCGCATCAATCCGCTTGTGCAGGCGATCGGCGTCCATCGGTTCCATGGCGTGGTCCTACATCCAGTGAAGAGCGTCTTGCCAGGGGGGCAGATCGAGCAGGGGGAAACCAGCCACCTTGCTGCACGCGATCGCCGCACCGTAGCGGGTGTTGAGCATCCGCAGCACGTCGGAGCCGCGGAGCACGAACGCGCCTTCCGGCTTCGGCCCCCAGAGGTGATCGGGCCAGTTCTTGACCGTGATCCAATCCGGGTGCCACGATTGATCAAAAATGCCGACCCAACCGTCGAGCTTCTTGCCCGTGGTCTCGCGGTACCAGTCCCGGAATTCATCAGTATCGTCGTAGCCGATGAGCGCCTGGGCGTGGCCGCCGACCGAACCGGCCGGACTGACCGGGTCGCCATCGCCGCGCGCTGTGATCGTTGAGCCCGTGCCGACGAAATGCCCGGCGTGGAGGATGTCGAGCAGAGCTTCCTCTTCGGTGACCTCGCTCGTTTGCTCGATGCGGTCGCCCTTGACCGCCTCACGGAACGCCGCCGGCGGGCCGCTCCGGCCCCACTGCACCCCGGCCAGCTCGTCCTTCGCCTCGGTCGAGAGATCGGCAACGCCCGGGTAATCGATCTCCAGGCCGATCCCGTGCTGGTGGATCGCACGAGCGCCGAGGTAGACGGCCATGCCGGTATCGCTGGCGTGGCCGCGGTGCGAGTAAATCCCGGCGGTTCCCGGCCGCGCCTTGTAGGCGTGCAACTCCTTCTTGGCGGCGATATCGACGGCCAGGCAGCAGCCCGCGACGGCCCGGAAGCACCAGCTTGTGCAGTTGTTGTAATCCTGCGCGCCTTGCAGGATTTTTGGGTCGAGGGCCATCGCATACTGAAAATTCGCCGCACGTTGGCCGCGGCCCTTGCCCTGGGCCGCGGCTGGAATCGCCTCCTCGGCTCGCCAGGCGCAGGCGCAATTCGCTCGCCACTCATCGCGGGCGCGGCGGGCCTCCTTGCGCGCCCACTGCGGCACGGTGTCGGCGTCGATGAAACAACCGGTCAAACCGCGCCGGTAGGCCGCGGCGATCGCCAGCCCGGCTGTAGCTCGCACGCCGCGGGCGCCGACGTCCCGCAGTCGCGGCATGAATCGGGATAGGGTGTTTTGCTCGCGTGTGCTCATTGTTTCTTCTCTTCGAGCTTGGCAAGTATTGCGGTGGCGATCGCTTCGTCATCATCGCCGTAGGGGTTATCAGGCGCGGCCTTGACGGCTGCAATCGCATCCTTGACCCACTGCGTGGCTCGTCTCGCGGTCTCGGTGATTGCATCCTTGTTTTTCAAGAAGCCGATGGCGTCGGCGAAACCGCCGCCTGGAGGGATCGCGTCACACGAAATCTTGCGAATGATGAGGCGGTTGACTGCGGATGTCATTTCCCAGCCTCCCACAAAGCCCAGGCAATCGCCTCCAGCATGGCCGCCGCCTCCTCGCGATCGAGCGGCACGGGCTTGCGGCCGAGGGCCTGATCGATCACCGAGGCCACGGCCGCCCGCACGGTCGGATCGCTATCGCCGTCCGAAGATTCCCCAGCGAGTAGTTGATACAGGTCCGCTGTTGATCGTAGGGCAGACGCCTCCCGGACAGTTTTGGCGAGCCGGGCGAACACCGCCGCCTTCGCCTGCGCGTACACCGGGCTCGGCGATGTTTTGAGGATCGGCTCGATCGCCGCTCTCCACTTCAACGGCGCCGGGTATGGGTTCGGGGTCGGGTCTGGCGGAGGGGGGATAGGTGGCACCTCCCCGACCACCGTGATTTGCTTGCTCAATGGTACGAATGACCGTGCGTCCCAATCGACGACAATCGCACTGATCACGTAGTCGCCCGGCGCACCAATCCAGAACATGGCGTTTCCGCCAACGATCCGCGATGGGGATGTGTCAAGCAGCGCGGTCGGCAGGAAGGCCGCCGAGGCCTCGGGAGCAGCTCCGGTGACAGAATACCAGGCGGGCTTGCCCACCTGGACCTCGTCGGGTCCGGAAATCGTGGGAATCGTTGCAGCTGCGTGGGTTGCCGCGGACGTGACCGGCGGCATATGCCCCGGGATTGCAGCTGCGACGCAGAGCACGCATAACGCAATGGCAAGTCGCATCGCGTGTATCTCCTGTTGTTACAGCCTGGCCGGGGCGCGTCCTGCGCCCCGACCAGGCCCAGCCAGTCGGACAAACAGACAAAAAAGTGTGCGATCAGCTCCGTTTGATCAGCCCGAATCCGCGCAGCAGATCGAGCACGGTTGTCACGATCGCGATGATCGTGAGCGGGTTGATTCCAGCTGCGTCGGCCTCGGCGGCCAAGGCGGTCGGCATATCCTCAATCGTGCACGGCAAGTCCGGATCGGCACCAAGTAGTCGCACGATGAGCGCGTGGAAGGGGTCAAACAGCACTGGATCGGCGATCGTCCGCGCAAGGAAGGCGACGACCTTGTCGTCGGTCGTCAGCGTCGTTTTCTCCGCCAAGATTCCAGCGGCCTCGCAGACCTTAAGCAGCCATTTGCGGGCAGCGTCCTTGTCGCGCAGGTCCGGTACGTCGAGCAGCTCGGCGATCGGCAACTGGCGCCAGAGGCTCAGTAGCGTGCCAATCAGCGTCACCAACGGTAATCGTCCCTTCAAAATTCCCGACATCTCATCCATCTCCCAAGTCAGAGTGTGCGACCCTCTGGTCGCGTGGTTCAGATAGTGCGTCCGTGATAGCCCGATGCACGGCCCGGGCCGATTCGCGCCACGCGGCGCGAATCGCCGGCGGCAGATCGTCCCATTCGGGCAGGGCTTGCGCGGTGACGAGAGACTTGCCTCCGCTGGCCTCACAATAGGCCTCGTAGGCAGTGCAGCCATAGTCAGATTGGAGCCGCCGAGGGGCGTCCTGGCCGTCGGTGCGTCGATCGCGCATGTCACTGAGTCGTTGCGGGTCCGTGCAACGGGCGGGTCTCCATCGGTCAGCGTAGCAATTTCGCAGGAAATGTCTAGAGAGCCGGCCGGCGGCTTGGTGGGAGACCTGCCCGCTGCGGGGCGCCGCCGGCCGGCGAAGCCTCCTACGACCCCACCGACACGTCCTTGCCGCACACCGGGGCAGCCTCCTCCTCCACGGGCTGCGACAGCCACGGCAGCCCCGGGAGCCCCGCCAGCGGCCTGCGGCCGAGCAGCACGACAAGCCAGCCCGGTCCTGGTCGGAGCTCGTCAGACGAGACGCCAGGGCCGTTTGCGGCGATGCAACCCGTTTTGGGGGGGCCGAATCGATGTTCGACCGCGTCGCCCGGAATTGCAGGGCGATGCCCGCCTGCGCCGCCGCGTCGTCCGGATGCCAGATCTCCTCGCCGGCAGGCGAGAAGGGCGTCACGCTCGCGGGTCAGCCGCTCCACCTCATCGATCAGGCAGCCAATGAGGTCCACCAAGGCGTCGTCTGGGATCGCGGGCAACTCCAGCTTGTCCACGGCACTCGAGGCAGCAACCTGCGACTGAGTGGCCCATTCGCCACTAATGCCGCCGGCGTTCACCATGTCGATGATTTCCTCAAGCCATTTCATGCGTATCTTCCTCTCTCAAGAACGCCTCTGCCTCGCATACCGTTTCACGCAGCCGGTTGAGTTCAGCCTCTACCGGCCGCAGATACCTGCCGACAACCTCACGCACAGATCGCGTCTCGCCGGACTCATTCGTCACATCGGAATTGAGAGCCAATGCGGCGATGTCATCCGCGAGTTCGTCGAAGTCGATCATCACATCCTCCAAATCAAACACACCACCCCCGCCACCGCGTACAGCATCCACGCCGCACTGACCATGACCAGCCAGTCGAGCCGGTCGTCGGTGTCGGCGGGGAGCCAGCGGTAGCGGCGGAGGAAATCTTGTGTCGTCACGTCGTCTCCTTTCGTTCGTCAATTTCCATCATTCGTTTCCTCTCCGCCGCCGTGGCGAAGTTCCAGGCACTCCGCACCATCTCGCGAAGTTTGGCCGTCGTCACCATCTCCAGGTGCGTCGGCCGGTGCGTCAAGCCCAGGCGTTTGTAGCATTCGTCGATCGTTCGTGGTGTCATGGGTCCGTCCTAGTTGAATGGGTTTTCCTTTGTCAAAGCATTGCGGCCAGGCAATCTCGCCGTACTGCACCTGGCGAGATAGCCGCTCGAATTCGCGGCGGCTAACGACGGCGAGGATCGGGTGGTTCAAAACAGCACCCCCTGCTCAAGTCGGCGCGCGGCAATCTCGCAGTAGCGTTCCTCGATCTCGATTCCGATGCCGCGACGGCCGAGGTCCTTACAAGCGCGAAGGGTAGTGCCGGCTCCAGCGAACGGGTCAATGACGAGCTGGTCCCTCTCCGAATGCAAGACGATAAAGTGCCGCATCAGTTCAACCGGCTTCGGCGTTGGGTGGTCGCTTGCTTTCGGGATGATCTTCGGGATGTGCCTAATGATGTTCTCTACCTTGTCGGTATCATCGAACCAGCGACATTTTGCACCCGGTTTCTCTGCAACTAGAACGGTCTCGTAGGACCGACGATAATGCCACCCCATCCCCATCGGCCCCTTGTCCCACACGACCATTTGCTTGAATTGCAGAGTCTCGTCTAGCCAGAGCGACCAGCGAGCAAACTGTGGGTCAGGTCCGCCGCCGCCGCCGCAGCAGCAGCAGCAGCAGCAGCCAGGTGCAAGCAATCGGCGTGCTTCCGCGAACATCCACCGAACTAAGTCATTTGCCTCTGCGCCGTCGTTCGCTATCGGTCTTGCGTCCTCCTCGCGCACCTCGCCACGACCCAGAGCGGCCTCCCACCGATGAATCAAGTCGTTGTTGTTGTTGTTGTTGTGGCCATACGGCGGATCAGTCAACACCAAATCCACGCTGCCCGCCTCCAGCAATGGCAGCACGTCGCGGCAATCCGCGTGATAGATCGTACATCCATCAGCACACGTACACGGCTGATTCCCGCACCTGTAGCACTTCGGTAGCGTTATGTTCATCCGCGTCTATCCCCCTCACACCAAATCTCCTCCCCACGTTCAACCCTCGCCGCATACGCCTCCACCTGCTCAATCGACCCCGGCAACGCCTCGCACGGCTCACTCGCCGGTCGCGGCGTGAACAGGCCGTCGTCGCCGAGGTCCGCGGCCACATGGACATTCGCCGGTCGCCAGCCGTGATGTCTGAGTGCGCGAGCCAGCGTTATCAGTGGCGTTTCACCAGCCGGGATGCCTGCCGACTTGCAGAGCCGGCGTATCTCATCCTTCACCGCATCCACGCGAGCGATACGGTCCTGTTGGTAGCACGCCTCCACGATGCGGCTGCGGCCTCGTGCCTTGCATGGCCTGCCGATCGGTGTCAACCCCAACCGCCTGGCGACGTAGCGGATGCTCTCGCGGTGGCGGTGTAGGGTTCGTGCGATCTCGTTTGGAGTCATCGTTCCCCAGTTTGCGGCGATGAATTCCTCCTCCTGCGGCGTGATCCGCTTGATCGCGTGGTTTTGTTTCTTCGGCCGGCAACGCTTCTCAGTGGCAGTTAAGGCTTTTACTCGCATGACTTGCTCCTGACGATGTTGCTCAGGTTCGCCGCATCCGCCCACGTAAACGACAACCGCGAATCACTCGCCCAGCGACCTGCGGTGCGGAGCATCTGGCGGCGGCTGTCTTCGTCGTCGTCCCAGCTAAAGACGTACCGCTCGTGGCCTTTCACCAGGACGGCGAAACGCACGATCTGCTCGGGCTCCATCAGGCGGTAGTACGTCGCAACGCGGTTCATGGGGTCACCGCTTGCAGCATGGCATGACTAGCGCCTCGACGCCGAGATCGCTCTTGACGAGGATCGGATTGTCGCGGTTCGGTGAGCCGAGATTCAGCCTCGCCCCTGGGATCGTCTGAATCTTGCGCCACAGTTCGACCGCGACCAGCTTGTGCCCAACCGGCTGCATGTTCGGAAACCAGCCCCAACCTTCGCCGTGGCAGAGCGAGCAGTGAGGATTTGTGTAACCGCCATGACCATTGCAGGCATCGCAGCCCCAACCGTCGCAGCGCTTGCACTCGGTCCACAATCCGAGGCAATTCGGGCACGGGCCATCGCCTTCAATCAGACGCTCCAATGGAGGTCGAAACCACGTTCCGTTCTCGTTCCAAAAATGGTTCCAGATCCAGGTCATCGACTTGGGAATGCACCGCTCGTCGGCGTCGGTATCTGAGTCGGTGGTGACGATCCTCGCCGCCGCCCTGGCGTCAGTTCCGTAGGCCATGCCATCGGAAACGAACGGTGTCGCCAGGTCATACCGTCTGATTGGATCGTTTGGTGTTTGGCAAAACCCGGAGACGATCCGGTGCAGGTCGTACTCCGGGCGAAGCCGCAGCGACGGCAAAAACAAGAATCCGCCACAAATTTTCAGCGCTGTTCGTCGGTTCATGTCAGCCCTTTCGCTCCTCACGCAAATCACCGATTGCCTCCTGCAATCCCGTTACGCTCCAGTCGCCTGAGATGACTGACCGGATCTCACCACGTAGCCGCTCAATCTCGTCGGCGGCTTCGTCGCACAGATTCCACAGCACGCCAATTGGCGTGTGTGCGTTCTTGTTTGCTGCCTGATTGAGCCGCTCTACCAAATCGCTCATTTCGTCGCCTCCATCCTCTCCGCCGCCTCTATCAGCCACGCCGCCAACTCGCGGCATTGTTTGGAGTTGAGCGGCACGTCGCCAGATCGGTCAAAACTAACGCCATAGAACCAGCGTTCGGCTCTCATCCAATGAGCACATGCAAAATCACCTGACTCGCGGCGCTCGTAGCCGATGGCATTGCGCGTGCGGGTGTAGCGTCGTGTCTTGGGTTGATTCTGTTTCTTTGCCATCACGATCCTTTCTTGTGCAGGTGCATTACCATCCGAGTCAACTCAGCGTTCTGTGAGTCCCATGCGGCGTCCCGTGCGGCGTCCCATGCGGCGTCCCATGCGGCG
>Ga0116149_1001175_pt1 | contig 32532 bp, 25 predicted proteins | sample AD_UKC057_MetaG_FD_89787 | JGI IMG/M metagenome (GOLD analysis project Ga0116149, IMG submission 89787) | Active sludge microbial communities of municipal wastewater-treating anaerobic digesters from USA - AD_UKC057_MetaG | ecosystem: Engineered > Bioreactor > Anaerobic > Digestate | place: USA...
AATCTCAGCTGATAAAACCTTACTGCGATACTTGACAGACCATACCACATGGCAGTTAATGTTGTAGACGCAGGTCCTTGTGTGAATAAGATTTTCTTTCATATATGTAGTATAACAGAAAGCGGTATACAATTCAATACAATAACGAACATTTATTCGATTTATTATTTACCATATAGATCACAGCGCTTTCATCTCGGCAATTGAATAACCGAGGATTCCCGCTATAATATCCTAAATAAAGTAATCCGGAGCATTCCGATTAAGGCATACTAAATAATCTTTTTTTAAATGTTGAATAAAAATCGACCACTCCTGTTCCTTCATATAGCATTTTACAAATTTACTTGAATATTCGTAAAATTTTCTGAATGCTTCATGTTGTGAAACAGTAGAAATATGATAGTTAATGAACTTATTCAAACCTACAAAAAAATTGAATGGGCTTTTAAAGTAACCTATTATATACTCACAGCTATTATGAAAATGAATACTGTTTTTATATCTTTCAGTTAAAGCTGCTATTCTTTTTAGAATAAATACATTTTCATAAGATAAAAATCGGTTTGAAAATATGTCATATGGAGGTTCATTATTAAAAACATATGAAAATTCTTTTTCCTGGTTCCTTATTTTAGTCCCTTTTAGCAATTTCAGAACTCCTAGTTGTAATTCATCACAAGCATAAAAAATATCATCATATGACTTGCCAATTGAAGTAATGTCATCATAAGGAAGTCCAAAAATAAGATCACCATGTACTTTAATATTTCCTAAGGCTCGTAATTTTTTCATATTTTTTATAGCATTATCTATATTAGAAGGCCTGTCAATAGCTTCAAGGGTTTTTTTGTTTGTGGATTGAATACCAATCTCCATTTGCAGCTTATTATTTGGAAATTTTTTTAGAATATCAAACATTTCGTTGTTAAATAATTCTGGGCGTACTTCCAAATGATATGTCTTTGTATATTTCTCATCAAGTAAACCCTTCAGTATCTCATTTGCTCTATCGATGTCGTAATTGAATGTCCTATCTACAAATTTAATAATAGATATACTTTTAAACTTTTCATACTCCAGAATGTCTTCCAAAGTTTTAATTGCAGATTTAGATCTTATACCTTTTTCTATTGAGGATAAGCAATAGGAACACTTATATGGGCATCCTCTACTTGATTCATAATATGCAATATTTCCATTAATACCATTGTCCTCATCGTATTCAATACCTTTTTGATAAAATTTTGAATATGATTTACCTGTTATTATTTGTTTATCAGGTATTTTCTCGAGATAATTTTCAAAAGCATCTTCTCCTTCTTGTGTAATTACATTATCTATGAAAGGATTTCTTTCTACTAGATACTTAGAATCATAAGATGCCTCTGGACCGCCAAAAAGAATTTTTACTTCTGGTAAAAGCTTTTTTAAGTTTTGAGCATAAAAAAGCATTTCATTAATATTGAAAATATAGCAGGAAAATCCGTATATTTCAGCATTCAATGAATATAGCGTATATAAAACTTCATCAGTTTTATCTTTCAGGTTTTTCTCAACTATGATTATTTCATGTTTACCAGGATATTTAGTATCTACATGATTTTTTAAGCATCTTACTGCAAGATTTGTATGAACATATGAACTATTTAGTGCAAACAAAACTGCTTTCATAAAATATTACCTCTTTTTATCAAATCTTGTCCATATCTGTCATTTAACTCATCTATAACATTTTCCAGTCTCTCTTCTTTCTTTTTATTATCTAAATCGAGGCTTAATTGCATATCCTTACTGCATAAAGAACTTATTGAAACTCCAAGCAGACGTACTGGCCTATCATTATCCCAATTGTTTTCCAAAAGGATACATGCAGCATTATAGATATCCTTAGTTAGACTTGTCTGCTTTATCTTCATTTGTCTGTTTATTGTTTCAAATGTATTATACTTAATCTGTATAGAGATTATACTACCTTCTACCTGTTTCTGTCTTATAGTCTTACCAATAGATTCTGACAATAGGGCAATTGTCTTTTTAGCTTGCCTGATATCAGTAATATCATGAGCTAGCGTTTCCATTCTTCCGCAGGATATATTTTTTGTATCGTGAACAGAAACAGGTTCATCATCTATACCTTTTGATCTTTCATAAAGATATATGCCATATTTTCCAAATTTTTTAACAAGATAATCCATTTCACATTTTGCTAAGTCTCCAATAGTATTTATACCATCATTATTTAATTTTATTGATGTTGCCTTACCAATACCGTAAAGATTTCTTACAGGCATAGGCCATAATATATCATTAATCTGTGATTTATAAAGCTGTGTAATACCTAGAGGTTTCTTGATTTCTGATGCCATTTTTGATAAAAACTTATTCTCACTTATTCCGATTGAACACCATAATCCCATTTCATTTTTAAGCCTGGATTGTATACTGCATGCAATATTTAACGGGGTACCAAAAAGTTTTTTACTGTTTGTCACATCCATCCATGCTTCATCAATACTGTTTATTTCCAATATCGGAGTATATTCATAGAGTAAATTGAAAACTTGTGATGAGCATTTCTCATAGAAGTCGTGATCTGGTTTTACAAGAGTTATGTGTGGACATAGTTTTAATGCTTCATTTACTGTCATTGTAACTTTAACTCCAAATTTTCTTGCTTCATAATTAGCTGCGAGTATTATTCCTGTTCTGAATTTTGGGTCTCCTGCAACAGCTGAAGGTTTTGAAAGTAATGAAATATCCTTTCTTGATTCACACATTATAAAAAAAGCATTCATATCTACTAACAATATATCTCGCATTCAAGCTCCAATTTGGTATATTCTTTATCATTTATATGATATACCAGTAAAAAAACCTTGTCAAAAACAATTTTAGTGTTGACATGCCAACAATTAGAAATTAAAATATTAGTTGCGCTTGTGCCATTAGCTCAGTTGGTAGAGCACCTGACTCTTAATCAGGGTGTCCGGGGTTCGAGTCCCCGATGGCGCACCAAAAAAGGATTTATCCTTTTTTTATTTCTCAAAATCTGGTCTGAGAACTTTTCTATCAAGAGAGTATACTGCTCTTTCAGTTATGCTGCCTTTATCAAGTGTCTCATAAGCTTTGTTAAAATCATATGACCTCGCATCAATAAGATCTATATGGTGGAGTAGTTCTGCTTCTAGGAACATAGGCATTTTTGTACTGCCATGTTCGGGTATGTAATGATGGCTCAAAATCATATGTTTAAGCAAAAGTTCCTTATTTTCTGATAATCCGACCTTTTTTGACATTTCTCCGATATAACAAATACCTATTTCTATATGTCCCATAAGCTGTCCTTCCATAGTATAATCAGCTATCCCACATTCATTAGCATTCATTTCTTTTAATTTCATTACATCATGAAGCAAAATACCTGCATATAAAAAATCTGTATTAATATTATTGTATACATAAGATAAACCCTTAGCGATATCCAGCATAGTAGTTATGTGATATAGAAACCCTCCCCTAACCGAGTGATGAAGGACTTTAGCAGCAGGATAGTACATAATTTGTTTCTCATACTGATCATAAACCATGACACAAAGTTTTTTAAGTTCTTCATCTTTTATATAGTCCATGTACTCATATGCTTTTTTGAGCATATCTTCTGATGAAAATGGAGCACTTTGTACAAAATCTGCAATATTTCTTTGAATTTGTTCAGGTGCTTTTCTTATGCTCGACACATTAAGCTGTAATGCGCCTTGAAATTCAGTAACTCTCCCTGATACAAAATACAAAACTGCATTTTGAAAATCCGAAGCTTCATTAACAGTAGCATCCCACTTTTTCCCACTTATCTCCCCAGTCTTATCTCGAAATTGAAAATCAATATAATATTTGTTATTAGAAGCTTTTTTTAACTCGTTATACCATAATATATATAATTCATTCTTAATTTCCATTCCATTTTTTAAATCTGTGATTTTAATATCTGCCATATCTTATTCCTTTCAACTTCTCTTTCCTCGTTACTCATTTTATACGCATTTCTACTTGTGTAAAGAATTTTTGTAGGTTTCTCGCCTAAAACATGAATATCATATGCTATATATAATGCTTCATCTAAGTCATGTGTTACATATATAACTGTTTTACGGTTCTCTTTCCACATTTCCAGAAATCTGTCAATTATATTTTCTTTCTGTGTTGGATCTAAACCTTTAAAAGGCTCATCCATAAGCAAAACATCAAAATCTTTTAAAAAAGCTCTTGCGATTGATACTCTTTGAGCCATTCCTCCGCTTAACTGGTAAGGATAATAGTCTGCATACTTATCCATATCAACCATTTTTAAGCAATTTATTATTTTATTATGTGTTGTTTGTTTTTCTGTCTTTGAATTATTAAGTACAAACTGCATGTTTTTGTACACAGTATACCAATTTAGAAGTCTTGGCTCCTGAAAAATATAAGAGTATTTGAGTGATTTAAAATCAGAATATTCAAAAACATATTCATCTGTGATTGAAGAAAGGACATTCAAAAGAGTTGTTTTTCCTGAACCTGACTTACCAAGCAGACAGGTAATCCTGTTTTGTTCTATATCCATATTAAAATCTTGGAATATGTAGTTACCGTTATATGATTTTGTCAGATTTTTTAGTCTGAGCATTATATCTTCCGCCTTCTATGATTTTTTTAAATATGTATTCAAATATATAACTTAGTACAAGTATCACTAAAGTCCATGCAAATACTTCTGTTGTTTCAAGGTTATATTTTGCTTGCAAAAGTCTTGTTCCAATACCGTATTTCGGATTTGCAAGTACTTCAGCAGCAACTGCAACTCTGAATGCAAGACCTAAAGCTGTATTCATCCCTGCTGCCAAAAATGGTTTTACTGAACCAAGATAAACACCAGTAAAGACTTTAGTAGGTTTCACTTCATATATTTTTGCCATATCAAGTAATTTAGTATCAGTATTTTTTATTCCTTTTACGACATTATCATATATCGGAGGAAAACACATAATCAGGTTTACAACTAAAGGAGCTAGATTATAACTAAACCATATTATCGCAAGTATGATAAAACTCATAACTGGAGTGGATCTAACAATTGTAATAAATGGTGAAAGGAGTATCTCAGCAGTCCTATTAAGTCCTGAAAGTACACCAATAGTAAAAGGAAATACTACTGCAATAATGAATCCGACAACTATTCTGAAAAGAGAATATAATAAAGCTGAATAGAAGGATGATACCGACATTAAATTAATAAGAGTCCTGACTGTTGCATAAGGTGATGGCAGAAGCAATTCCTTATTTATAATAAGTGAAAGTATCTGCCATATGATTAGCCATAGAATGATACCTATTGTTTTTAATAACCTTTGCTTCATCAAACTACTCTTTTTTTATATTTTCCGGTTTTGAAAGACTTATGCCATCATCTACTATTACTTGCTCAGGTGGATCAAGCAATACTTCAGGATTCTGAAGTATTTTTGAGAATAACCTCATAGTAGAAGCATAATAATATCCATCACATATTCTTTCATCAACAACCATCTTCAAGCTTAAAATTCTTTTTTTTATCAGCTCTCCTTCATCAGAACCCTGATATTGATATTCTTTTTTCCCCATAGCAAGAAAAATAGATGTTGTGCCGAAATTATACAAATGATGATAAACTGATTTGATTCCTAAAGATCCCATGTTAGTAAGGTATCCACTACAGTGGAATGGGGAAAATTCAATTGTACTTGCAGGCATAAGTCCAATCCTATCTAGCCACATGAGGAAGTTTACGACAGTTTTAATAATGAATGTAGGAAGATGGCCTATAAGTTTTGCAAATTTGTCTGTATCATTTTCAGAACCGCTTTCTTTATTCATATTTACCTGTTCATTAACTATGTCAACTACATCTTTAAGTGTTGACTCTGGAGCAAATCTTGGTTTGATATTTGTTTCCTCTCCATCATCTGTCATACTTCTTTTAATTGACATGGAAATCGCAATATGATTCCTTGCATATATTTTACTGCCGCACACAAATCTGTTTATTCTTGGTCTTATGGCAAAAAGCCTTACTAGAGCAGCAATGAAAACATGATATAATTTCAATCCTGGAATATCTTCCTGGTATTTTCTTACAAATGCATCAAGTATGTCAGCATCTGCGACATCTTCAAAAAATATTTGGCTATCATCTCTTTTCTTCATGATATACGGAATCAGCAGGAAAAAAGTATCAACATTTCTTAATCTGTATCCGTCATATCTGTCCCCAATTCTTTTTTTCATAATCCCCCCTAACTTTGTATAATATTGTATCATAATCTGATTAATATAAGAATAAAGTTTTTTATAACCTGATTATAAATTCATACTAATCAGTAATAGTGACAATAATAACTTAATTACAAATAAAAATATATAACCTTGACAACAGATATAATTGTAAATAAAATTTAGTGAATGACTGATATCAGCTTTTTAAAAGATTTAGTCACATGAAATAAGGAGACATTTATGTTAAAAGTAGTAAAATTTGGCGGTTCCAGCCTTTCTGATGCAGAACAGGTTAAAAAGGTTTTTAATATCGTTACTTCCGATCCTTCACGTAAATTCGTTGTTGTTTCAGCTCCTGGAAAAAGAAATCCATCTGATACAAAAGTTACCGATATGCTTATAAAACTCGCCGAAACAGCACTTGCACATGAGGATACAACATCTTTGCTTAATCTTATACTGCAAAGATTTCGTGATATATCCTCGGGTCTTGGTATGAAAGATGATATTATAGATGTTATTTCACAGGATCTTTTAAACAGGATAAATTCTGATAAATCAATAAAAGAAAGATTTTTGGACAATTTAAAAGCTGCGGGCGAAGATAATTGCGCTAAACTATTAGCTACATATATAAATTTACAAGGATATCTTGCAACATATGTCTCTCCTAAAGAAGCTGGACTTCTTCTGACTGCTGAATATGGCAATGCACAGATACTTCCTGTTTCTTATCAAAATTTAAAAGTACTAAACAATTATGATGGAATAGTTATTTTTCCTGGTTTCTTCGGATATTCCATTAATCAGGAAGTTGTGACACTGCCTAGAGGCGGTTCTGATGTTACAGGTGCGATTTTAGCAGCCTCTCTTGACTGTGACCTTTATGAAAATTTTACTGATGTAGATTATATTTATACTGTAAATCCAAACATAGTAAAAAATCCATTACCAATCGACCATCTTACATTTAGGGAAATGAGAGAATTATCATATGCAGGATTCAGTGTTTTTCATGAAGAAGCCCTTACGCCAGTGTATTATAAATTTACACATGTTAATATTAAAAATACGAATAATCCTAATGCACCTGGAACGATGATACATCAACAGGTTAATGAAAACAGAAAACATAGCATTACCGGAATAAGTGGTGATAAGGGTTTTTCCACTATAAGTATAAGAAAGTATTTAATGAACCGTGAAATAGGTTTTGGACGTAGGGTTTTACAGATGCTTGAGGAAGAATCTATCCCATATGAGCATTCTCCTTCTGGAATCGATGATATTTCCATTATAGTACGTACCAAATATCTTAATGAGCATATTGAAGACAAGTTAATATGCCGTATAAAAAATGAATTAAAAGCAGAGGAAGTAACGATAAACCATAATCAGGCTTTAGTAATGATAGTTGGAGAGAAGTGTCTAGATGATTCTAATACTTTGCACAAATGTTCCGAAGCACTTTCTGAAGCTGGTATTGTTATAAAAATGCTTAATCAGGGTTCCTCAAAATTGAGTATTATGGTTGGTATTGCTGATGCTGATTTTGAAAAAGCGATTAAGTGCCTTTACGATAAATTTTTTATTACGTAAAAATGTATAATTATTTTATTTTAATTAGTATATAATATCATATATGATATATGATGTTTTTATGAGTGACAAATGAAAAATGTAATAACGGTTTCTATAGCATTATCTTTATTTATTGCTTCTCTTCATGCAATTAGGCCACAACAGCTTACATATGATACTTCTTTATTCTCATGGAGTACTGATCAGGTTTACTCAATAGGCTTTTCTAATCTTTTAGAAGTTATCACAATGAATAATATAAATGCCTCTTATCAGTATTTTACTGATGAAATGATAGAAAACATGAAACCAAGTTCATATATAAGGACACTTAATAAAAGCAACATTTCAACTTATTACCTTACCGGTAATCCTTCTTGGGCAACTGAAAATCGTAACAGGACCATGAGAGCAAAGATAAAACAGATTGCTATGTATAATAATAAAGTTTCAGATAATGAGAAATTTACAGGTATAGTATTTGATGTCGAACCTTACCTTTTATCAGACTGGAGTAGAAATAAAGATGACATAATGGTAAAATTTTTAGAGAATATGACTAATTCGTATAACTATGCTCAACAATTTAACCTTGAAATTATTGTTTGTATTCCCTACTGGTTTGATAATAATTATTATGACACGCTGGAAGCTTTAATTAAGAATGCGTCAGATCATATTGCTGTGATGAATTATTACAGGAATAAGGAAATAAGCAATATAAAAAATGAAGTAGCATTATGCAGAAAGTATAATAAAAGTATAATATGCATATCTGAACTTCAACAGCCAGATTCAAATTCAATTCCAAATTCAATTACTTATTACAATTATGGGCTTAATGTTCTGTGGAGGATGTGGAATCAAATTTATTCATATTTTGATTACTCAGCACTAAGTTTTTCATATCATTATTATAAACCATTAAAAAACTGCCTGGATTTGATACAGGCAGCTTATAGACCTATCATTATCATTAAAAAACCATACATTCATAATGTACAGTTTTCAGATGGTATAAAATTTACACCATCTTTACACTGAACAACTACTTTATAATGTTCTTCTTTCTATATTCCGACCAGACATTTTCAAACCAGTTGTCTTCTTTGGGTATCGGTCTTACATCTTGCCAGTTGAAGCTTACTTTCATTGTTTCTTTATCATATTTGACAGTACAAGTTTTACTCATTAATTTTTGATCATCCAACTTAAATCTGAATATTTCTGGAAGACCTGTAATGGGTAAAATACCTTCATCATCTCTAACAAGATAAGATCCTCTTGATCTTCCTCCTTTTTCAATGTATTCCTTTATTGCAGAAAGGTAAACATAACGGGTTATCAGAATGTCTCTGTTTCTGAAAGCATCAATAAGATATGCTCTGTCATTAACTGATGTATCATTTACAAAAGACTTAATCTCATTTAAACTTGTATTTACAGCTTCCGTCACCTCGTGTAAACCTCTTATATGAGCTCCAGATTTAGTCATCAGTTTCTGATAATGTTTTCTAAGTTGTAGTACATTAGTATTTTTTTTATCTTTAATTAAAGTTTTAGCAGTATTAAGATATGAACTTACATGGTCATTACATAATTTTGAAAAAACCTCTTCAGATACAGGAGCTATGTCATAATTTTGAGATATGTACTGAGCAGCTCTGAACGATGCAACCTGTGTCGAATTAAGTGCGCTTCCACCTGGCCTGTAAACTCCAAATGTCCCGTTAACTTCTCCTACTGGGAACAGATGACGTAAATTGCTTTCATACCATATATTTGCTTCAAGGCCGCCATTATTGTGTTGTGCGCAAACAGCTATCTCAAGGTTTTCATTATATAAGTCAATACCATTGTTCATATAAAGATCGATTGCTGGCTTGTTCATATGCGCTAATCGCTCTATAGGTGTCTTTTGAAAAGCATTTGAATTTTTAAGGTATGTATAAGATTCATCACTAAGTACAGAAAAATCAAAATCTTTTGGATTCTTTCTAAAATCCATAAAAACACGTCTACCTTTGATTGCAGTTTCATTAAATACCAGTACATCAATAATTGATGATCCAAGATTTTCAATTTTTCTTGGATCAAAAGGCCACTGGTAACCTTTTAAAAAGATGCAGTCAAATAACCTTCCTTTATCAATAAAGTAATCATCAAGAAATTCCTTCTCATCATTACCATCTAAATCAGTTGAGATATATCTTGGTATAACCTGTTGGTAAGTACCAGATAGATTCCATCTAAATTTAATAGAAGCGATTCCATACTGAGATTCAGTAAGGTTGATTCCATTCGCTCCTGCTTCAAATGCTATACCTGTAGATCCTGTATGACTTATAGGATAAACTGAAGTATCGTAAATACCAGCAGGGCCGCCTGTTGCATAAATAATATTTGTACAATTAAATACAGTAATACCAAAATTTTCTTCATTTACTTTGTTTGCATTTATTGCTACAAGCCCATATGCGCTTCCTTTATCTTGCAGTATTCCAATAACATAGAATCCATCAAAAATCATGATTTTTTTATTTTGAACTTGAATTTCCAGTTTTTCTGTCATAAATTTTGATGTTAAAGGTCCTGCAGAGGTTGCTCTTTGTCGCGGATCGTGATCTGTTTTATAACCGACATATTCTCCATATTTATTATGCGGAAATGGGACTCCTATTGATGCCAGCTTATAGAAACCTTTTGCGGATAATGCTGCTTCTGTAAGAGCAATATCTCCATGCATGCTTCCTCCATTAAATAATGTTTTTGCCATCTCATGAACAGAATCAGAACCATCTCCTGCTAATGTCAGTTTATAATAAGTCTGTTTGTCTGAACCAGTATTCCGGGATGTACCCATTTTTATTCCTTCAGTAACTATACAGATATCTTTCTGACCCAAATCAAACAAACTGTCAGCTGCATTGAATCCTGCAGCTCCAGTTCCTACTATCACAGTATTAACACTCACATAATCATATGCAATATCGTTTATTGTTATCGTACTGATTTTCATAATTACCTCCGATTATAATCTTTGTATATGTAAGCCTCCATCAACATTTATGACTTCACCTGTTGAATATGCAAATTTGTCTGAAACAAATGCAGATACAACATTAGCTATATCCTCAGGATATCCCCATCTCTTAATAGGGCAGATGCCTTCAGCTATAAGCTTATCATATTTCGCTCTTACTACTTCAGTCATTGGAGTATATATTATTCCAGGTCTTATTTCATATACATTAATTTCATATGCTGCAAGTTTGTCAGCAAAAAGTTTAGTTACCATGCTTACTCCAGCTTTTGAAATACAGTATTCTCCTCTCGAAATTGAACTTGTATATGCTGACATGGAACTGATATTGATTATTTTAGGTTTGTAATTTTCCATAGTGTCTTTTAACTTAATCATTTCATTTGCGACTGCTTGAGTAAGGAAAAATGTTCCTTTAAGATTTATATTCATTACAAAATCAAAACTTTCTTCTGTGGTATCCAAAATATCCATTCTAACCTTTGGACCTACTCCAGCATTATTAACCAATACATCAATCCTTCCATATTGTTCCATTACAGTTTTTACGAATTCAATCCTGTCATCGGATTTTGACAGGTCACCTTTAAAATATAAAACCTCAGCACCTGCTTTTTTAACCCTATCGATGTTCTCATTTACATCTTCCTGTGCAAATACATCAAGTATAGCTATATCATATTCTTCTGTTGCTAGCTGATAAGCTATTCCATTACCGATTCCTCTAGCTGCACCAGTAATAATTGCTATCTTTTTCATTTAATTCCTCCTGTTACTTAATAATTTCTCTATAAAGCGGTAGATATACATCAGTATCCTTAACTACACATCCTGGCGTGCTACCTGCTCTCATTAATTCCACACACTTACCGCAACAAATACAGCATTTATTTATTGACATAGCATTGTCGTGTAAAATGTCGAAAGCAAAATCTGGGTATGCAAGCGCTTCCCTGCCAAAACCAATGATATCTGCCATATTATTCTTTTTGACGAACGCAGCGACATAAGGGGCATAGTTTCTAAGCCATGAATATCCTGTCCCCATAACGACCATTTCTGGTACCTCTTTTTTTATGACATATGCCCCATGTATAAGTCTTGCTACTCCTTCAAGCGGATGTTCATGAGGTATGTACTCCCCTGAATCAAAAGGCCTGTTTACATGAGGATTATAATATGGTGTACCCATTGTTACATTTAGAAGCCTGACACCTTTTTCATAAAGAATCTTAACAAGCCTTATAGGTTCTTCATAATCAGGGTTTAGATAATTGCTTTTATCAACTCCGAATCCGTATGGATACGGTATTGAGTCAAAAATATTCAATCTTACTGATATTATAAAGCTATCATCATTAACGGCAGCCTTTATTTTATCAACACAGTTCAAAAGAAAACGTGTTCTGTTTTCAAAGCTTCCTCCATATTTGCCTTCTCGGGTAAATGCTCCCAAAAGTCCTGAATTGAGATACCTGTGACATGATTTCATATCAACACCATCAAAACCTGCCATATATGCAAGTTTAGCGCTTTTAGCGAAATCATCTTCAAGTGATTCCAGTTCTTCGTCAGTTATAATATTTAACTTCTGTAATTTCTGATGTCTATCCAGTATGTCGTTTTTGCATTCTAAAATAGGCGCCATCTTTCCTTCAGGTTTTGAGAATCTACCTGAATGCGTAAGCTGCATTATTACTATGCATCCTTCTGATTCTTTCTCGATAATATTCCTTACTTCTTTGAATTTTTCAAGATTTTCCTCTGTTATATTAAGCTGTCTTGGGTTAGCTTTGCCTTTAGGATTTACTGCTGTAGCTTCAAACCATATAAGTCCTGCTCCTCCTTTTGCGAATCTTTCATACCTTCTTAAAGCGAGATCAGAGCATGAACCATCTGGATTTGCATCACAACCTTCCATCGGGTGTATTCCCAATGAATTCTTTACTGTCTTTTTTCCAATTTCAACAGATTTAGATAATACCTTTAATTCATCACTAAAACCTATCTGTATCCCATTCTTGGTACAGAATTCTTCAATCTGCTGCCTTGTCTTAAAATTAAATCTTGAATATTCCATATTTTCTTCCTTTATCACTAATATAATTCTACATTTAATTCTACTTTAAAAGAAGCTTTAAAACAACATCAAAAGACTAACACGCGTTTGATTCAGTAAGTCTTTTATACTTTGACAAGCCTGTTACTCTGTTTCTTATATCAATTCCATATTTTTTTAAAATTCTTACTGCTTTATTATACTGAGATTTATCTATTTCCCATTCCAGTTCATAATCTATATTGTTTTTATAACTATTCATGTCAATCTCAATATCCGGCATTGAGGAATCCAAGGTAACATTCGCTCTTAAAGTTTCTAATGAACCTTTATATATTACAAATGAATCAGATATTTTTGATTTGCCAAGATATACCCATAATGCATTCGGATTGTTTTTTATAATTATATAATCTGCTTCTTCTATGTTCATAGAATATTCCGTCTTGTCTTTTAAACCTATTAGTTGCTCAGTATTATTATTAACTTTATACTGTATAAAAAACTCATTATTTATTTTTCGAAGCCTTATGCACAATTCATCAGTAAGCTTATAGTAATGATTGATTTGAGAAAAAATATTATGTGCTTTGGCAAACAGATTCTCATACTCTGCCTTTGTTATCATCACTTTTATTTCTGTTTCAATATTTGTAGTAAAATTGTCTGTAATCACTTTTAAACCTCTTTTTCTAAAAAAGATATTTTTGTAATTATAACAGATTTAAATCTATATTTGTGTTTGTTTTGAAAAAATATATGATTTTGCTTTTTACTTTTACTCCCATTATTCTTTCAACTGCATCAGAATATATATCCATTTGAGTTTTGTATCTTAAAGCATGTTCTTTTTCTTTACCCTTCTTAACCTTATCTGTTTTATAATCAATAATTATTCCATATCCATCTTTTATAATAAGGCAGTCAATTACCCCCTGCATAAGAACTTCACATTCATCTTTAAATTTCTGATCAGTAAAAGATGCAATATAGCTTGTACTTACAGGCATAAAGAAGACTTTTTCTTGATATATTTCATCTGCATTACATATATCATTAAAGATTGAACTACTAATGAAAGCTACTATATTATCTATATATTCTTGCTCATTTACTTTTGATTTTAAAAAATATATGTATTCAGGGTCATTAAGTCTTTTCAAATCAATTGATGCCATTATTTTGTGCATTATAGTTCCTTTTTTAGAAGCATCTATTGATTTTTTTATATTTTCCATGAATAAAGGAAGTTTTTTGGAACTTACACGGTATGTATCATAAAATTCTTCAATACTATAATTTTTACTTTGATATTTCGATAACTCAGTCGCTGATACTTTTCTATTAAGTTTTGTTTCCTCAATGTATGGGTACTTGAATCCAATTTTCATTAGAATATTTTGGTAATAAGCATGATCATGTATTTTTTCTTCTGCACTAATTACAGGAATACTTTTATTATTAAAAGTTTCAACTATATTTATACATTCATTTTCAGTTACTGTCTTAATCAATGCTTCATCAGTATTTGGAATTATCCAATCAAAGAAATTTTTAGCATCATCAGCTACAATTGCATACGATGCATTTTTATCTATACCAGTAATTATTAATTTTTCCTTGGCTCTTGTAAGTGCAACATATAAAATCCTCATCTCTTCAGATAAGTTTTGTCTTTTGATATTCAAAGACAATGCATTTTTTGTTATATGTTTATGATATGTCCTAATATCACTGTTAATGTATTCAGAGCCTATACCAAGTTCTCTATCAATAATTAATCTTCTTTTAATATCATCAATATTGAAGCCTCTTGAACATCCCGACAATATTACAACCGGAAATTCCAAACCCTTGCTTTTATGTATACTCATTATATTCACAGCATTACTGTTTTCAGAACCCATAATACTGGATATTACAGTTAAATCTTTTTTGTTTTTACTTTTAAGAAATCTTATAAAACCGTATAAATCATCGATTCCTTTTTTATAACAGTCAACCGAGAGGACATAAAATCTTTTTAAAAGGTCCTGGTTCGTGCTTATATAATAAAGACCTGATTTTGTCATAGCATAATATACGATTTTCTCAACAGAGTTCCTCTTTGCAAACAACCTTATATCATTAATATCCTGTAGTAATCTTTTTATCTTAACATACAAACTATCATCTGTATCATATACCAGAAGGGACTCATACAGGTTTATATTATTTTTCTTTATTAAGACAAATTCACATTCATCAAAATTATATAACTTATTCTTCATTATCTGAGCAAGATAGATTTCCTGATATGGATTATCTACAATATTCAAAAGTGCGAATAAATCAGAAATATCTTGATTATTCATAAATTCTATATTCTGCTCAGCATAAACAGGTATACCACATTTATTGAGAATATCACAGTATGTCTTGACATAATTATTCACAGATCTCATTAATATAACAATATCCGACATTTTAACTGGCCTTAATAATCCTGATATGGAATCATTAATAATCAATCTGCTGTCAATAAGCTTGATTATTTCTTGTGCAATGATATAAGCTTCAGTTTCAACTTGCGAATACTTATTTTTTAAATTAGAATCTGACTGATTATATTGAATCTTGATAACTGTAGGCATATAGTTATTGTCCTGTACTTGATTTAAATACTGAACAGCACCATATTGCAACTTCTCATTATTGCCATATTGGACTTCACCGAGTTCTTCAGTCATGATATTTGAGAAAATGCCATTTACATAGTCTAAAATAATATCCCTACTTCTGAAATTGAAACTTAAGTTAAGATTACTGCCTTTGGAAGAATCCTTTTTAAACAACTCTGATTTATTTTTGAATATTGCAGTTTGAGCATTACGGAATCTGTATATGCTTTGTTTAATATCTCCTACCGCAAAAACATTATTTTTACTTATTAAATTAATAATGCTTTCTTGAACATAGTTAAAATCCTGATATTCATCTATTAATATGTGTTTATATTTTTCTTTATATATCTGATATGCTCCTGCTTTCAAACATTTTAAAGCCATATGCTCCATATCTGCATAATCAATAAGTTTAGCTTTTGATTTAATTACAGTGTATATTTCGTCAGTTCTTAAAATAATTTCAACTACCTTTTTTATAATTTCATACATATATAAACAATCTTTTTTAATGTTTGACTCTGAATCATATAATTGATATTTTAATAATAAAAATGTTTTTTTGACCTTATCTCTGCAATCTTTGATTTTATCAACTACAGATTCATCGAAATCTTTCTTCTTTCTCGGTAAATTTGCGAATTTCACCATTTCCACGCTTGACTTAAGCATATCCCAGTCATTTGTTTCTGTGTTCTTTAATACAGAATTTATTATTGAAATATCCTCTTCAATAAGTTTTTCGTAATGTGAAAATTCATAGTTATCATATATATCACACTGTAAATCTTCAATGTATTTAAAGCATGTGTTTAATTTTCTTTCTATATATAGTCGTATTTCTTTGCCATAGACTGAAGAGAGTATTTTATCTTCATTAATTAGAGTATTATCTGCACTTTCTTTAAGCCATTTTTCATAATCAGGATAACTTTTAATAGTTCTAATCACAGAAATTATTATATCTGTTAAAGCATTGAAATTCTTTCCATAACCAAATGTAGATAACACCTTATTGAATAAAATATCCTGTTTATTCAAGTATTCTTCATATACTGCATTCACAGCATCTAGTAGAAATTTATCGGATATAGATTCATCAGCAATTGAAAATCCAGGATCAATATCAATAAGGCTCGAATTTTTTCTAATAATTTCTGAACAAAACGAATGTAGAGTGGAAATTGTGGCTCTTGATATATTTTTATATTGATTATATATATAAAGGTTTGATGAATCTTGAATTATTCTTTCTCTCAATGCTTTTCGAATTTTTTCTTTTACTTCTCCTGCAGCAGCATTAGTAAATGTGGTTACCAGAAGATTCTCACATTGAACATTTTGTTGTTCATCAGAAAGGATATTGATAATACGTTCAATAAGTGTTGCAGTTTTGCCGCTTCCTGCTGCTGCGGTAACTAATATTTCAGTATTCCTTAAGTTTATTGCCTGTTGCTGTTGTTCAGTCCAGTTTACCATTGTAAATCATCATCCTTTTCAGGTTTCACAATCCTATAATCGTCTTTACTATTATCAAAACCACATAATGTAATATATGGACAGTATTGGCATGCTGTAATCTCCTTATCTTTTAAAGGATATACATTAAAATTACCTTCTGATATTTCTCTTGCTGTATTTAGTATAGTTTTTTCTACACTTTCATATATCTTATTTTCCACATCTCTGCTTATCATTTTATTTTTCTGAATAGTTTTATTGTTTATAATATCGAACAATTCTAAAGATTCATCTATAAAGGAGTATCCTGGTAAAACCATTTTCTTGTTCTCATATGACTTATCTTCGCTATTAGCAACTTCAGAATACTCATTATCTATTGTCATGTAAAACATGCCTGCAAGCTTTGCATTAGATGATTTAAAGTATGCATAAGCATACAATGCCAACTGGATATCGTGGCCTTCCTTTATCCTGTAAAGAGAAATATCTTTTGCTGAAGTTTTGTAATCTAGCACTCTAAAATATTCATCATTATTGATTTCTGCAGAATCAATTCTATCAATTTTACCTGTAACTTTTACATTTATTCCATTTATATCAAAAATTATCGGTCTTAAATCCATATTTTCACCAAATTTGGCTTCAAGGTATTTGGGTTTCATTTTTTCCTCTTTCATAATATCCAATGAAGCTTTAATGGTGTATGCAGCCTGTTGAACTGCTCTTTTTTTCACATAGTCTAGAACTGAATCCCTTTTATATATGTTATTTGTTTTAGTTGTTTGCTCAGATGATTGTTCACATATAATATATATATCTTCATATTCATATTCTCTTTCATCTGTACAGATTGTCTTCATCGCATCAAATAGTATTGCATGTTTCATAGATCCCAAATTACTATCAAAGTATTCAAACTCCTGACGTTCATTAAATTTAAGTCCATATTGCATTAAAAAACTGTATGGACATTTCTGATATTGTTCTAACATTGTAGGACTCATGTTAAGTATATTTCCAAAGATAAGCTCTGACATCTCTTTTTTTGATATATTTGCGGTGGATTCTGATGATTTTAGTAATTTTTCCAAATCTATATCGTTACAATCAAATTTAATGTTATCTTTTCTTGTAAAAAGAATCGAGAAAGCCGTTTTTATGTTGTATGCATATTCTGATAGAGGAATATCATTTTTTGTTAATATTTTTAGTCTTGGAAATATATCAAGTATTTTTGATAACCATGCAGAAATAAATGAACTTGACCCATCAATATTGTTCAAGTGATAAGAAAAGTAAACCTTATTTTTTGGGCTTTGAAAAAGTTCATAAATAAGATATTCTTCTTGATTTGCAATATCTTTAATATCTTTAGTAAAATCAAAACCATTTTCTTTTATTTTTTCAATATCTGAATCATTAAATAATGTACTAATATCATCCTGAATAGGAAACATTCCTTCGTTCATTCCCAATATAATAACTGTATCATATTCCAAAATATCTGTTCGGGCTGAATTTGTTAAAAAAACGCAGTCCTTTGTCATAGGTGTCACACCAACAGTAGACTCTATAAACGCAGTTTTTATAATATTTATAAAGTATTCTGCACTTTTCTTATTATTATCAATCATCACAACCAGCTGATCCAGGATATTTATTATCGTGTCATAACACTGCTTTGCTTGTTCATGTTCATCAGAATTCAAAAAGTAATTTTCATTATTTAATTTTTCATATATCCCTGATTTATCAATAAGTTTATATAAATTAACTGCGAATTCTAATGGAATACATCCGTATTTTATACTTTCAAAAAAAGGATTAATAAAATTTAATAATTCCAGTCTTAAAACATTCATTTTTTCATCATAAGCGCTATTTTCATAATCCCATTTTGAATGCCATGATTTTTTTGTGGATATACCCCATTTTATCAGATAGTTTTCTAGCTTCAAAGCATCCTTTTCATCAATTATGGAATACATATTTTTAATAAATTTTGAAATACTGCTAATTTCGAAATCCCATATATAAATATCAAGTACTGAAATAATGTATTTAATTAATGGATTATCCGATATACTCCTTCTTGCATTAATGTAAAATGGTATGTCATACTGATCGAAAACAACTCTTAAGACTCTTTCGTATGTCAGTGGATCTGATGCTATGCATAGTAAATCTTTATATCTCAAACCCCTATTTACAACAGCATCCATAATCTTTATAGCTGCATATTCAGCTTCTTCATAAATGTCATTTGCTTTGTAAACTTCGATACTATCTGGTATATCACTGTAATTCTTAATCTTTGAAGATAATAGATTCTTATAAAGAAACTCTAGTGAACTATTTCCTTTGAAAGAAGCACTAGCATTTGAACAAATATTTTCTTCGATTAGAGTAATATTATTCGTTTTTGCTTCTTTTTTTATTTTATCTGAAGTAGCCCACGGTTTTCTGAATATTAAATTATCAGGACTACTAATGGAATTATCAATACATAAGGACATATTTATTCTATCAGCTTTTTTCATGAGCTGTCTTATAACGTTATACTCTCGAGTTGTGAACAGGCTGAACCTGTCAAACCAGATAATGCAATTATCGAAGGAAGATGAATTTTCAATATGTTTACATAATTGATCATATGAATCTGATAGGTCTGTAGATCCCTTTTCCTTTATTTTAGATTGGTAAAGCTCATATATATCTGCAATTTCTGAGAATTTCTTCTTTGACGAGTCAGAAATACCATTAGTTTTACTTATTTTTCTTATATCTTCAAAACTAATATTATTTACTCCTAGCTCGTCAATCGTCTTTTTTGCTAATACTGAAAAACCTGGATAGGACTTTGATTTGTGATAATATTCAAGCTTGAAATCTTTGTCATTAAGTAAGGAATATAGCAACATTGTCTTCCCGGTATCATCAATGACATTATTTTCATGAATAAACTCAATATCAAAAAGCCTTTGTGTCAACCTGCTGAAAGTCATTACTTCAACTTTTAAGAAACCTTTATTCTTAGATAGTTGCTCTTCATAATATGATGAATACTGTTCAGGAATTATAACAATAAGACGACATGGTGGATTTTTTACTATCGCTTGGTTTATTTCTTTTATGAATACTTCAGTTAAAGCATTTTTATGAGGTCCATACAGTATTCTAACGCTCATTTACATTGCACATGCAATCTTAGCTGCAACTGCTGAATTATTTAAAACAAGTTTGACATTTGCAGCAAGACTTTCTCCAGAAGTTAGTTCCTTAATTTTGTCGAGAAGAAATGGTGTAATTTTCTTGCCTTTAATCCCCTGTAAATCTGCATCTTTTATTGCCTGTTGTATAACATTGTCAATATATTCCTTATCCATTGAATACTCTTTAGGTATAGGATTTGCTACAACAATACCTCCATCAAGTCCAAGCTTCCACTTTGCATTAATTATATCTGCAGCATGTTTCGCATCTTTTACATAATAATCTACTGGATATCCGCTATCATCAGTATAAAAAGCAGGAAATTTTTCAGTCTGATATCCTAATATAGGTACACCCATAGTTTCAAGATATTCCAGTGTAAGACCGATATCAAGAATGCTTTTAACTCCTGCACATACTACTGCAACAGATGTTTTTGATAATTCCTGTAGATCAGCAGATATATCAAACGTAAAGCTCGCATTCCTGTGAACTCCTCCTATACCGCCTGTTGCGAATACTTTTATACCAGCTAATTGAGCAATTATCATAGTTGCTGCTACAGTTGCAGCACCATCCTGTTTTTGTGCGATAACTGCAGGCAAATCTCGTCTTGACATCTTGAGGATATTTTTTGCTTTTGCTAGATATTCTATCTCATTCTGTGTCAATCCTGCTTTCAGCCTTCCATTTATGACTGCTATAGTAGCAGGTATCGCATTATTTTTTCTGATAATATCCTCACACATTAAGGCAGTCTCAATATTCTTCGGATATGGCATCCCATGACTGATAATCGTTGATTCAAGAGCGACTATCGGTTTATTTGCTGCTTTTGCTTTTTTTACTTCATCTGAATAATCAATGTAATTTTTCATTTTAGTTAATTTCCTTTAACATAGTAATAATTTTATTTTTCGATATCTCTTTACTTACTGCGCTTGTGCTGGACAAAGTAACATAACTCATTATACCTGCAAGCTTCATGCAGTATAAAGTATCATAACCTTGCATTATCCCAAATATTATTCCAGAAGCATATGCATCTCCTGCACCATTAACAGATATTATATTTTTTATTGGAATAGCATCTATATGTATAGCATTGTTATTTTCATAGCCTGTGCTTCCATCAATACCTTCTGTTACAAATATCCTTTGGTTATACTTAACTGACATCTTTCTTCCATTTTCCTGGTTATATTCAACTTGATAGAGACTTTCAAATTCCTGTCTATTAAGTTTGATTGCAGATATCCTGTTAAGGCTTTTATTAAGTTTAATTACTTTTGCGGAAGATACTGCCTCAGCTATTATCATCTTATTCTCATTCTTTTTTGTTATGTACTCTATCATTTCCTCAGAAAGATTACAGTCTATTACTATGCATGATGCATGCTTTAGTAAAACAGCATATTTATCTATATGTGTTAAAGGTATGTTCATAATACCATCAGCATCACATACTGCAGCAAACATCTGCCCTTTATAATCTTCTAAAGAAATATATGTACCTGTAGCAAATTCAGTAGATTCATATGAGTGTACTATTGAAATTCCCAAGTCATTACATGACCTTTTAAGCATTTCACCAAAATAGTCATTAGAAAAAGTAGTTATAAATTCGCAATCGACTCCCATTCTTACTAAATTTTCACAAATATTTCTTGCTACTCCTCCAGCAGTAAGAGTAACCTTGCCAATATTAGATTCATTCTGTACTACATCCTTAACTGCTTTTCCAGTTATATCAGCATTTATGCCTCCAATAACAACTACATATCCATTTTCCATATGAGCTCCTTTTACATATTAATGATATCACATCTAATCAAATTATCACTATATATTAATATAAATTTCTTTTAGTTAGTTTGACATGCATTCTTTATAAATGTACAATATCAAAATGAAAAGCATTTTTTTAAGTAATTCAAAAGACAAATTATTTTCAGTTTATAGCAATGATATTATAAACCAATTAGAGCAGCTGACACAGATTAATACCAATTTATGTTATTGTAAAGAGGATATACTTAAGAATCCGAAATATTTTAACGATACCGAGTATATTTTTTCTTCATGGGGAATGCCATCTTTTACCTTAGAGGAGATAACAGTATTATTTCCTTCACTTAAACATATTTTTTATGCAGCAGGCTCAGTACAACATTTTGCAAGACCTTTTTTGGAATTAGGAATATCCATCCATTCAGCTTATAAAGCAAATGCAATACCTGTTGCTGAATACACGGTGAGTCAGATAATTCTAGCAAATAAGGGATTTTTTCTAAACTGCTTATATCAGTCTAATAATGAAATTAGTAAAGCTATTGAAATACGTCAGAACATAAAAGGCACTTATGGCTGTTATATAGGGATAATTGGAGCAGGAGCAATTGGAAGCACTGTCATTAAAATGCTCAAATCATCTTATAATGTCAAAATAATGGTATTTGACCCCTTTTTATCTGATGATAAAGCTATAGAACTTAAGGTCGAAAAAAAATCTTTGCATAATCTATTCGCCTCTTGTATGGTAATATCTAACCATATGGCAAATAACGAACAGACAAAAGGAATTCTTGATTATAGCTGCTTCAGACTAATGAAAAAGCATTCTACATTTATAAATACAGGAAGAGGAGCTCAGGTTGTTGAGAATGACCTAGTAAAAGCATTGAAAGAGGATGTAACAAGATGCGCAATTTTGGATGTTACTGAACCTGAACCTCCTTTAGACAGTAGTCAGCTTTATACATTACCAAATATTTTTCTTACATCACATATCGCTGGATCATTAGGGGATGAACTTTTTAGGATGTCTGAGTATATGTTAGATGATTTCAAAAAAGTCATATTAAATGAAAAAACTATACATACAGTAACTTTGGAAATGCTTTCTTCAATGGCTTAACAAAAAAGGCCTTTGTGATTGACAAGCTCATTTGTATAGGATATATTTTATAGCACGGTTATTTTGCTGGTGTGGCTCAGCAGGTAGAGCAGCTGATTCGTAATCAGCAGGTCGCCGGTTCAAATCCGGCCACCAGCTCCAAAAAATCCTTAGTTAATTCAAACTAAGGATTTTTATACCATATAATAATAATTATTAGTATTTTGAATAAATTCAGAAATCCAGCTCAATATGCTTTTTTTCTTTTGATGGTTTATATAGAACAAATCTATTGCCAATCACTTGTACAACTTCCGCTTCAATTGCATCTGCGATATCATGAGCAGCTTCTTTAGCATCATACTCGCAGCCTTTTAGGACAGTTGTCTTTACAAGTTCGCGAGCTTCAAGCGCTTCTTGATACTGTGAAAGCGTATTCTCGTTTATACCATTTTTACCAAGCTGTATTACTGGTTCAATTTTTTGAGCTAATCCTCTTAAATATGCTCTTTGTTTACCTGTTAACATCTTTACCTCTTACTTAATATATTCAAATTCAAATTCATCTATTACTACAACATCTTCTTCCTGGATACCAAGCTTCTCAAGTTCTAATATAACATTCTTTTCCTTAAGCTGTCTTTGCAAGTACCTTAAGGATTCAGTATTATGAATATTAGTCGAGTTTACTAGTTTGGTCACCCAACTACCCTCAACATAATATCTTTCGTTTTCTTTACGTACTGTAAATCTTGCTTCTTCATTATCTTCATATACCGCATACTCATCTGAATCCTTCATTATAATGGTTTCAGGTAATTGCTTTAGTAAAACTGCACATCTTTTAACTAATATTTCAGTACCTTTATTTGATGCAGCGGAAATTCTCAGTACTTCATACCCTTTATTCTTTATAGCTTGATCAATCTCTTCTAATCTTTTTACTTTATCGTCGGTCGTGCATAAATCAATTTTATTTAATACACAAATCTGATGACGTTCAAAAAGCTTTGGATTGTACATTGCTAATTCCTGATTAATAATATCAAAATCTGATACTGCATCTCTGCCTTCTGTTTCTGAAGCATCTATTAAATGCACAAGCAATTTAGTCCTTTCAATATGCTTAAGGAACTCATGACCTAATCCTGCACCTTCTGAAGCTCCCTCTATCAGACCAGGAATATCTGCAACAATGAATTCATATGAATCATTAAGCTTGACTACACCAAGATTTGGTACTAAAGTTGTAAAATGATAATCAGCAATCTTTGGTCTTGCTGAAGTTATTACAGATATAAGTGTAGATTTACCTACTGAAGGCATTCCAATTATCCCAACATCAGCTAGAAGCTTAAGTTCAAGAAATAGATTTTTTTCCTCTCCGTCCTCACCTGCTTCAGAAAATTCTGGAGTCTGTCTTGTAGGAGTAGCGAAATGAGTATTTCCTCTTCCTCCTCTACCACCTTTGCATACGATAAAAGACATCTGATCTTTATTAAGATCGCAAATTAATTTATTCTTGTCCGCATCAGTTATAAGGGTGCCTACTGGAACTTTAACAATGGTATCTTGACCGGATTTACCTGTCATTTTTTGTTTCATGCCTTTCATACCATCTTGAGCATAATACTTGCTTTTATATTTTACATCAATTAAAGTGCGTATATTATTATCAGCGATGAATACTATGTCACCGCCTTTTCCGCCATCGCCACCATCAGGTCCGCCTGATGGCTCATATTTTTCTCTTCTGAAAGTACTGGCTCCGTTACCGCCTTTACCAGCCTTTACATATATTTTTGCTTCATCTATAAACATAATGAAAAAAAACCGCTTCTTTTAGAAGCGGACGTTTTTTTTACTGGGTTACGATACTTACTTTCTTCCTGTCTTTTCCCATACGTGAGAATTGAACAGTCCCACTAGCTTTTGCGAATAAGGTATCGTCTCCGCCGATTCCGACGTTTTCACCGGGGTGAATTTTAGTTCCTCTTTGTCTTACAAGAATAGTACCTGCAAGTACAGCCTGGCCATCGCCTCTTTTAACGCCTAATCTTTTGCTTTCACTGTCTCTTCCGTTTTTTGTACTTCCTACGCCCTTCTTATGTGCCATTTGAATTCACCTCCAATGCTATAAAGAAATCTTTTCAATTTTGACTTTTGTGTAAGGTTGTCTGTGGCCTTGCATCTTTTTATATGTCTTCTTGGCCTTATACTTGAAAACAAGTATTTTTTTTGCCTTACCGTTCTTTTCCACCAAAGCCGTTACCTTTGCTTTTTCAACATAAGGTTTTCCGATTTTAAGTCCATCTTCTGTGGATACTGCAAGAACTTTGTCAAATTCGACTTTTCCATCTTCAGCTTCTATCTTTTCGATATAGAGCATGTCTCCTTCGGATACCTTGTATTGTTTTCCTCCGGTTTCAATAATTGCATACATTTTATTTTGCCTCCTACAGCCCAGTCTCGCCTTGTTAAGGTAGTAGATTTACTTTTAAAACCTCTCAAGTGCGGCTACCTGTGGTATTCTACCATATGCGATTATTTGTGTCAACAAAATTAATTTTAGCACTTTTACGTTATTTCCAACCTAATTCTACGAAAACATAACCATTTTGCATAAATTCATAAACAATCTGACTTATTTTTTTAAGTACCTCTGTGGACTCCTCAATAACTATATCAGTTGAGCAATATGATAATATATATGTCTGATTTGCAAAAACAGCTGTGGTTTCATTAAAAGTCGGTAATGTAGTATTTATACCAATTTTCATAGCAACTTTCAATTCGCTTGGAAGAACTGATTTAGAAGACATCTGATAAGCAACAGTGTTATTACATAGATCATCAAGAAACTTTTGATAGTGTTCAGGATTTCGTTCTATAGATTTAAATAATTCTTTGTAATAGAGCATCAGATCATATGGACAGGTCTTCCATCTTTTTTGTATATAATCGATTTTTGCTCCTAGTTCATTCATATATTTGACCATATTCCACTCATTACATATTCTGATTAGCATATTGATTGCACAGTTATCGCTATATAATATGGAATATTCAACTAATTGTCCTATTGTGTATTCATCTCCAAATTCCCCTTTAATTATTATACCGGTTCCCGCCTCATAATCTGATTCTGTATATACCACTATATCATCAAAGGATAATTTGCCTTTTTCTATAGCATTATAAACATATAATACCATTGGAACTTTTGTTGATGATGCAGCCACATATGGTTCCATATCATTTATACCTATATATTCTTCTGTATCTAAATTGTACAAGCTTAAGCCATATCTTCCATCATTAGCATTCAGAAGATATTCAAGATAGAGCTTTAATGAATAAGTACTTCTTATTTCCAGCTCATTAAGATTTATTTCTGATGATCCTGAAGGTTCAGTGGAATGATTCTCGCTTGTTTCTGTAGGTGATACACTTTCTGTCGGGATATCTGATTCACTTTCTGAAGCTATTGCAGAATTAATGTTAGAAATGTTATTCGAATTACTTTTAATATTATCAAGATACCTGTATATGAATATCGAAATAAGCGGAATGCTTATAGCAATGATTATAATAAATATTATCATTAATGCTTTCTTTTCCTTGTTTCTTGTTTTACTCTGTGTTTTTTTCTTCATCTCCTGATTTTCCTTAATGCATTATATCATATTTCAATATATATTAGCTTATGCTTTCTCTCATCACATAACTTTCACATAAATGATTTATTATTATTATAATAATATATTATTTAAGAAAATGTGACTTTACAGAAACATATCAAGGAGGCAAAAATGAATAAATACCACAAGGATATATCAATAATAGGCAGATCTGTGCTTTCTCCTAGAGCGACTTCTATTCCATACAGTGATGTTTTGGATGCCAAAAAAAATATTAGAGGTTTATCACCTTATTTCAAACTTTTAAATGGGAAATGGAACTTTAAGTATTGTGAGAATGAATATGATGTTGACGAATCATTCATCTTTCCCGAATTCAACGATGAAAGCTGGGATATTATTCCAGTACCTTCCTCCTGGCAAGCATTAGGATATGATAAACCACACTATATAAACACTAGATACCCATATCCTGTTGATCCTCCACATATTCCAGATATGAACCCTGTTGGCTTATACAGGACTGTCTTCATATTACCCGATGCATTTACATCCAGAAATGTAATAATACACTTTGGCGGTGTTAACTCCTCTTTCATTTTATATATAAATGGCCATGAAGTTGGTTATTCTCAAGGGTCTCATATGCCTTCAGAATTCGATATTACAGAATTCGTCAGACAAGGAGCAAACTTAATTGCTGTTGCGGTATTCAAAATGAGTGTGACTAGCTATCTTGAGTGTCAGGATTTTTATAGATTAAGCGGTATATTCAGAGAAGTTTTTCTCTATTCTACACATAAAAATTCTATTATTGATTTTAAAGTCAGCACTACATTAAACGATTTATCTGTAAAAGTCATCCCATCCCAAACAAAAAATACATCTTTTAATTTTGAACTCTACGATATGGATGATATCATGATATTTGATAAGTCAACTAAAGATTCGTTTATAGATGTACACATTGAGGGACTACTGCCATGGACAAGTGAATCGCCAAATCTCTACACTCTTATAATTCAGATGAAAGATTCTAAGGGAAATGTAACAGATATCCGTTCATGTAAAATTGGATTCAGAACTATCTCAATAAATGATGGTGTTTTCTTAATTAATAACACTCCAGTAAAAATTAAAGGTACCAACAGGCATGACACTTACGCTCTTACCGGACATGCTATATCCCGTGAAGTGATGGAAAATGACATTATCATGATGAAAAGACATAATATAAATACCATACGTACATCTCATTATCCAAACGATCCATATCTTTACTCGCTTTGTGATGAGTATGGAATATATGTAATTGATGAAGCAGATATAGAAACCCATGGATTTTATTATAACGATCCAGATTATGATTTGTCTGACAAAACACAGTGGACTGCACATTTTGTAAGCAGAGCTGAAAGAATGGTGCAAAGAGATAAAAATCATCCTTGCATCATTATGTGGTCATTAGGAAATGAATGCAGATTCGGTAGTAATCATAGGGCAATGATTGAGTACATAAGAAGTGTTGATGAACGTCCAATCCATTACGAACGTGCTTTAGTTGATGAATCTGTTGATGTGATATCCGAAATGTATACAAATCATGAAAAACTTGAAAAAGCAGGCGCAACTTCTGATAAAAGACCTTTCTTTCTTTGCGAGTATGGTCATGGTATGGGATGTGGCCCAGGAGGGTTATCAGATTATTGGGAAATTATTTACAAATATCCTAGACTTATGGGAGGATGTGTGTGGGAGTGGGCTGACCATGGCCTATTAGCATATAATGAGCATAATACCCCATTTATCTCATATGGTGGTGATTTTGATGATTATCCCAATGATAAAAACTTCTGCCTTGATGGATACAATACCGCAGACAGAATACCTAAAGCATGCTTAATTGAATTGAAAAAAGTATATGAACCTGTTAAAGTAACGCATTTTGATAAACATGATAATACAGTCACTATCAAAAATATGCAGGATTTTGCTTATGCTTCTAATATAGCAGTCTATTATGAATTGACAAAGAATGGAGAAGTAATGCAAACAGGAAATATACCTAATCTAAATATTGCACCTTTGGAAACTAAGACTTATCCATTAGATTTTGACACAAACATATTCGGAGATACACAACTTACCTTTTTCTTTGAGTATAATGAAAGTACAACATATGCAGAAAAAGGATTTGAAGTCACTAGATCTCAAATAATTGTTGATAGTAAATTTGAATACAAAAAACCGATTGAAAGCAATAATTTAGCATATGTAGAAACAAAAACCGAGTATATAGTATTAGGCGAGAATTTTAAAGTTTCGTTTTCGAAAGTATACGGAAACATGAATTCATTTTACTATAACGGTAATGAAATATTGCTTGGTAATGGAATAGTTGAAAATTTCTACAGAGCACCTACAGATAATGATGTTCATATAGCAAAAAAATGGGAAGAATATGGACTTGACCGTCTGCAAAAAAGGATTGAAGCCTGCACATTCAGCCATTCTGATAAAAAAGTTACTTTCTCAGTAGTATCGGTTTTTGGAGCAACTACTAAAAAACCAGTTCTTAAAACCTCAACCGAATACACCGTATTTACAAATGGACAGATTACTATTGAATCAGGTTATGAGCCATTGAACGACTTTATTAAATTCAAAAATATTAATGGTACCTGGGATTATCTATATCTACCAAGATTCGGACTTACCATGCAGATACCACTTGAATTTGAATATGTTAAATGGTTTGGCAGAGGTTTTCATGAAAGTTATGAAGATATGAAAAACAGTGCTGTAATAGGTATTTACAAAGGATTAGTAGATGACTTACAGGAAGAATATGAGAAACCTCAGGAAAATGGAAACAGAATGGATACAAGATGGTTGAGTTTTAAAAACAAAATAGGACAAGGAATATTTTTTGGCGGGCTGGATACTTTTAACTTCAGCGCTTCATATTATGATGCATATCAAATGGCTAAAGCTAGCCATTTGTATGATTTGAAGAAACAAGATGTTATTAATGTGAATATTGATTATATGCATACAGGGTTAGGAAGCAATTCATGTGGACCAAGACCTGAAGATAAATATTTATTGTATACCAACCCTAACAAGTTCAGTTTTACTATATCCCCTTTTTCTGACAGTGTATTGAATGAACAGGAAATGTTCAGATTAAGGCACAAATAGATATAAAAATCGTATCATGAAATTATACAATAAAACCGGGATTCCCGGTTTTATTATTAATTACTTTTAGAATATTAATGCATTTTCATATTCAAGCCTATTGTCTTCTCACAAGCACATCATTCTCATACTTCTTAATGTCATTAATCCAATCAAGTCCTGATTTGGCATTAGTTTTCTCACAATAATAATCCCATACAAGACCAAATGGAGCAGATTTGAATTCTTCCTTTATAGCTAATCTTGAACTATAATCTTTATTTTTTTCTGCTTCAAAAAGTAATGAATTAGGTTGTAAAAGAGCAGCAAGAATGGCTTTTCTAGTATTTCTCAAACCAGTAACCCAAGCCATTACTCTGTTAATGGAAGCGTCAAAATAATCTGTAGCTACATATGTGTTTTTGAGTTTATTCATTTTAACAAGCTCTTCAAATATAGCCTTTGTCTCATCATCAAATGATACAACATGATCCGAATCCCATCTTACCGGCCTGCTAACATGAAGCAAAATAGATTTTTGGTATGTGAATATACCCGATAGTTTAGCAGATACGACTTCAGTTGGATGATAATGCCCTGTATCCAAAGTAAGTATTATATGATCTTTCTTTTTATTTAATACATAACCCAAACAGAACTCAAAACTTCCAGTTGTATAGCTTTCCAGTCCGATACCGAAAAGTTTGCTTTCTATACCATCAACAACACCTTTCACATTTGAAGTCTCTTTAAATATTCTGTCATAACTGTCTTTTAATCTTAATCTTGGTGATAATGTGTCCTGAGGAATTTCTTTTGAACCATCTGAAGTCCAGTGATTAATAACGCATATCTTGCCCGTTCTTTCATAAAAATATTGCCCTATCTTTCTGCATGCCACACCATGTCTTATCCAAAAATCTCTTATATTCTCGTTAGCTGCTGATAAAGTACCTGTATCACTATTGGGATGAGAAAAATACGTAGGATTAAAATCTAATCCAATATTTCTATCAACTGCCCAGTCAGCCCATTTTTTGAAGTGCTCAGGTTTTATCTCATCTCTATCTACAAAATTATCAGCTTCTTGATAATTAGCATGCAGATTAACCTTCTTGACTCCTGGTATATATTTCATTGCAAAATCTAAGTCCATTCGTAATTCATCTGCAGTTCTTGCTTTACCAAGATAATTTCCTGTTACTTGAATACCTCCAGTGAGATCCTTTGAACTTTTCTCAAAACCTCCGACATCATCACCTTGCCAGCAATGAATCGAAATAGGAATACTGTCGCAAAGCTTAATTGCCTTCTCAGTATCTATTTCATAACGTTTGTAATACTCTTTTGCTTGTCTGTATGCCTTGTCAGTGTTATACATATGTATCCTCCTCGAATAATGTTTTTATTTTACCATTTATTAAATACTTTTTCAGCAAAACCTATAAAATCCTTTATTTCGATTTTTTGATTATTGTCCAGCACTGTATAACCAGAAAATCTGCCAAATACCTGGTGCTGATCACTCTTGATAATTCCTAGTGAAGTATATGATGCCCTATCAAGAATTGGAACAAAATCCATCTCGAACCTTCTATCATTGCTTGTGAATTTCCAAGGCGATAAAAAATCATCCTTCTTTTCTTTCACAGGTATTATAAATTCAACTTTATCAAGCTTATGTGCCTTGCCATTATAAATGATCATATTTTCTGTAGCAGCAGATACATCGCCAAAACCATATCCGATATTGAATCCGAAAGGAATACCATTTACATATCCGGATGCGGATCCCCAATACCATGTATTTTTATATGTCCAGACTCCTCTGCCCCAATCTAAAACAGCATTTGCATCTTTTTTCGAAAACTCATATCTTGTTTTATTAAATTCTACATATCCAGATGCTTTAATGCAGTTTATTTTTTGATTGTAATAGAAAGCTTTTTTATCTTCTTTATAAGCAGTAGCAATAACCATGCTTTCTTTAGGTTCATCTGTAAGTTCAACCATTGCAATCAGCTTAACATTTTTCATAAAATTATCGAGATTAGCATATAATACTCTTTTTTTACCATCATTAAGAAATTTCAGGCTGTATCCTTTTCCATTACTTATAACATCACCTTTTATAGATGTATTAGGTAGTTGCTTTTTTCCTTTTGTCATAAAAGACATATATGATTTTGTATTATGCCATCTGCTTTCAAAATCCAGAAAAGAAACAGAATCAAGCCCCATGTAGGAATTATCCGCAATAGTCAAAGCAAGAGCAAATTTTTCATTAGAAATCAGGTAATAATCCCATTCCTTTATCCTTAAAGGATTAGCTTTGATGTCTTCTCTGTTATAGTCAAAAATAAGCTTCTTGGAATAACCTGGCTCATTTAATATTCCATAAGAGTCAAGAAGCCGTTTTCTTTCGGTTACTTCGTGTTGCATTGTCTTTCTCCTTTCAGATAAATTCTACCATAACACAGAAAAAAAGAAACCACCCA
>Ga0116149_1001178_pt1 | contig 32444 bp, 32 predicted proteins | sample AD_UKC057_MetaG_FD_89787 | JGI IMG/M metagenome (GOLD analysis project Ga0116149, IMG submission 89787) | Active sludge microbial communities of municipal wastewater-treating anaerobic digesters from USA - AD_UKC057_MetaG | ecosystem: Engineered > Bioreactor > Anaerobic > Digestate | place: USA...
CCGGGCTTCGCTGCGCAAATCACGGTTTTATCATAAATGGGTATGCGCGAACAAGTTCGGCATACCCAATTATGATAAAACCTGCCGCATACTGCGGCAGGTTTTATGTTTGTCGGGGTAGTAAGATTCGAACTTACGACCCCCTGGTCCCAAACCAGGTGCGCTAACCGGACTGCGCTATACCCCGTTCTGATTAATAAATCAATCAGGCTGCAAAAGTAATAAGTTTTAGCAATATTCAAATCGGGTGAAATAATATTTCTATTTTTGCATTCGATTCTTTGCTTTATGATTCATTTCCGCATTGTACTTATGGTATTGGGCATGCTGCTGGGCGTGGAATCCATTTTTCTATTGCTTTCGGCCGGAATTGCTATTTATTATTCTGGAAACGACATCGTATCGCTGTTGGCTACTTCCGGTATTTGTATTTCAACGGGCTTATTATTGTTCTTATTAAATCGTAAAGCCACCCGTTCGGTAGCTAAAAAAGAAGCTTATCTGATTGTGGCACTCGGTTGGGCAATTCTTTCGATAACTGGATCTTTGCCATTTATTTTTCATGGGAGTATCCCCCGTTTTGCCGATGCACTTTTCGAAACGGTATCAGGCTTTACTACTACCGGCGCTTCTATTTTGGACAACATCGAGAGCCTGCCCAAAGGGCTTTTATTCTGGCGCAGCATTACCCAATGGATGGGTGGCATGGGAATCATTGTTCTCTCGATAGCGGTAATGCCTTTGATTAAAGTTGGCGGCATGCAGATGTTTATTGCGGAGGTTCCGGGTGTTACCTACGATAAACTGCATCCCCGGGTTACCGGAACAGCAAAAAGACTTTGGCTCATTTATATTGGTTTTACCCTGTTGGAAACCATTTTACTCTGGATCGCCGGCATGACGCTATATGATGCAGTAAATCACTCGTTTACAACTATGGCAACCGGGGGTTATTCAACAAAACAAGCCAGTATCGCATTTTACAATTCCCCGGCTATTGAATATATAATTATTGCATTTATGTTTATTGCAGGCACAAATTTCACGGTGAGTTATTTTGCATTGAAACTGAAATTTCGAAAAGTATGGGGGAACGATGAATTTAAATTCTATTCGCTGATTGTGCTAGTCTCTGCAGCCATCATAGCGATAGGCCTGATATTCTACATGAGCTATCCCGCCGAAAAGGCAATAAGGGAATCGTTGTTTCAGGTAGTTTCAATAATAACCACAACGGGTTTTGTCACTGTGGACTATATGAGGTGGATACCTCCCTACCTGTGGGTAATTCTCTTTATGTTAATGTTAATCGGTGGCTCTGCCGGTTCCACCGGTGGGGGGATAAAAGTTGTCAGAATTCAGTTGCTGCTTCGCAACAGCTATCTCGAAATGAAACGTATGATTCATCCCAATGCTGTAATCCCTGTGAGATACAATGGTCAAAGCGTAAATACAGCGGTTATATCAAACATCATGGCATTTGTAATTTTCTATATGATGATTTTTGTAATAAGCACCATGATTATGACCTTTTTCGGTCTGGATATCGTTTCGGCTATGGGGGCAGTAGCTACATCATTGGGAAATATCGGACCCGGATTAGGAACACTGGGGCCTGCATATACTTTTTCGTTTTTACCGGATGGAGCCAAGTACTATCTTTCGTTTCTGATGCTATTGGGCAGGCTTGAACTATTTACCATACTGATTATTTTCGCCCCGGTTTTCTGGCGTAAATAACACCTGCCCATTAAACAAAATCCGAGTAAGCTCAAATACAGTTTCCATACCCGAACTCATACCCGGATATGAATACCGGTTGAGGCAGCTGTCGATTTCATGATGATTGATAATTTGTCCCTTTTTATCGGTATCAACAAAATGGAGGCTATCGGGTGTAGTTAAAAAATAACCATACCGATACGAACCGCGGCTGTTGCAACTGCAGGTGCGGTAAAAAAACCGGGTTTTCACAAGGCAGATTTCGTCACCTGCAAGAAAGCGGGCAAAATAGGAAGCATCCGTAAAATGTTCCTTTTCGGGCAGATGCACCGAAATAAAACGAACTTCGTTTTCGCCATATACCGAAACACGGGTTATGTCGTAGGGTGAAATAATCACCGGATTTGCCGGTTCCGATTCCTTAAATTTCATATAGGCAAAAAAAGATGCCTCACGGTAACGGATAAAACCCGTTGTTTTGTGCCCATCGTTGTAAACAATTTCGGCAGGTAACCATGGAGAACGCTGCGCTTGTAGTCCGGAACAAAGCACAAAAACCAAAACCCACAGAGCAAGTATTGATTTTACAGGTTGCATTTGGCTTTGAGCGCCATCATCTTCAGCGCAGCATGGGCAGCTTCGATGCCTTTATTACCATAGGTCCCTCCTGCCCTTTCGTATGCCTGCTGAAGATTATTGGTAGTCAATACTCCAAAAATTACCGGTATATTGTGTTTCAGGTTTAAGTCCATAATACCGCGCGAAACGCTTTCGCAGATAAAGTCGAAATGACGCGTTTCACCCTGAATAACGCAGCCCAGACAAAGCACCGAATCGCAGCCATAAGCTTCGATTAACCATTGTGCGGCTACAGGCAACTCATAGCTGCCCGGCACATAAACAACTTTGATGGAGTCTTCCTGCACTTTGCTTTGCAATAATGCCGTTATTGCTCCGTCGAGAAGTTTCGAAGTAATGTCGTTATTCCATTCCGACACGGCAATACCAACACGCCACTGTTCGCCCGAAGGCAGGTTTGTGCTGTTGATGAACGAGAGATTGTTCAGTTTGCTCGACATATCAAATATTTTTAGTAAAGATACAAAAAAAAGAGGCGACTGCCTCTTACTATTTTTTACTTACCTGCTTTCAGTTTTGCCCGGGTAATATACTTCTCAATATTACGTTGCTCGGTGGTTCCGTAATATTCTTTATCAATCCGGTTGTACACTTCGAGTGCTTTATCCCATTTATTCAACGATTCGTAGGCTAGGCCGGCCCGCATCAGATAAATGGGTGAAAGAAATTCGTTTTCGGCAAGTTTGGCTGCCTTTTCGTAGTTTGCAATGGCTTCTTCCATTTTTCCCAATTCGGCATTGGCATCACCAATTAAACCTACCGATAAGGGTTTCAGCATATTGTCATCAGCATCGAAATCCTCGAGGTAATCGATAGCTGTTTCGAACTGACCCAACCTCATGTAACAAACACCGGCATAATAATTTGCCAGATTACCTACATCGGTGCTGCCATAATCATCAATAATGTCGAGAAAACCGGCATTCTTGCCATCGCCTTCGAGGGCCAGCTTAAACGAATCGATTTCGAAATAATATTCTGCAACAAAAGCCGTTGCGGCAGCTTCTTTTTCGCGGGGTTGCTGAATAAACGAGCGATACCCGATATAACCACCAACCAGTAATACAATACCAATCACCACATAAATTATCGTTTTCTGATTCTTCTCGATGAACTGTTCGGTTCTGCTGAGGGTAGATTCGAATGCGCCCAGATTATCTTCCGATTGCTTCAGGTTTTGTTTTTTCTTTGCCATAAGTTTATGCTCATTTCTTTAAGACCGCAAATGTAGTTTTTTATGATGAATTATAAAACGAATTTTTAAAATTTCGGAGCAAAATCAAAAAAAACACAAAATAGAACGGTCAATACGCCCTTATGGCATTCTAAGTCCAATGGCATATTGTATTTTGATTATTTTTGCAAAAATCGTTTTTTGTGCATCTGACAAATTTATCGGTTATAAACTTCAGAAACTTCAGGGCCTTCGACTACGAAGCCTCGCCCCGGATAAATTGTTTTGCCGGTAATAACGGAGTGGGTAAAACCAACCTGCTCGATGCCATACACTATCTTTCGTTTTCGAAGAGTTTTATCAACACATCCGATAAGCTGAATATTACCCATGGTGAAGAACTGTTCCTGATTCAGGGAAATTACCAGCGAAACGATTCACACGAAGTTATTTACTGCGGCTTAAAAACCGGACAGAAAAAAGTTTTTAAGCGTAATGGCAAGGAATATGACAAACTGTCGGATCACATTGGATTTATTCCCCTTATTTGTTTACTGCCCTCCGACTCAAATCTGATTTTTTCGGGCAGCGAAATCAGAAGGCGGTTTGTCGATATGGTGATTGCGCAATTCGACCATAACTACCTTAACGACCTGATTCATTACAACAGGGCACTTGAACACAGGAACAAACTACTCCGCGACATTGATTCCACCACCTCAGCCGATAGCGATAACCTCGAAATATGGAACGAAATTCTGGCGGCAAAATCACTGTCGATTTACCGTGCACGAAAAGAGTTTATCGAAGGTTTTCAGGAAAGTTTCAGGCACTATTTCGAAATTATATCGCAAGGAAAAGAACAGGTAAGACTCGAATATGAGAGTCAACTGATGCGTAATCATCCTCTCGAAATGCTGACCAGGAACCTGTCGCGTGACAAAATTCTGGGTTATACCACTTCAGGCATTCACCGCGATGATTTGTCGTTCGAAATCGATAAACATCCGTTGAAAAATACCGGTTCGCAGGGTCAGCAAAAATCGTATATTTCAGCATTAAAATTTGCTCAGTTCGATTTTATTAAAAATAAAACTGCTTTGGAACCAATTTTGCTGCTGGACGATGTGTTTGATAAACTTGATGCTGAAAGAGTGAAATTAATCATGAATATTGTTTCGGGGGATAGTTTCGGACAAATATTTATCACCGACACCGATGAAAGCCGATTGAAAGGCATGTTGAAAAACCTGAGTATTGATAACAAAATATTGAAAATAGAAATATGAAAAATTTGCTAATTACCATTTTTCTGATTTGCATCACCGGCATCCTCTGGGCACAGAAACCACAGAAAAGCAGCCTTTGTTTAATGAACGAGAAATATATGGTTGGGACATGGAAAATGGATACAATTTTTTTGAAAGAAAACACAAACCTTGGCGATTACAAAGCATTGTACGATCAGAAGTTTATTGAGTTGCGCGATAGCACATTGTTTGAGTTTAAAGCCGATTATTCTTACATAAAAACGGTGAAAACCAAGATTACGACCGGCGTATGGAAAATCAGCGATGATGGTACCCAGATTATCATTATTAAAGAAGACAGCAATAACGAAGAAAAAAGCCGCATTCTCGAATTAAATAACAATTTGCTGATGATGAGCCCATTGAGCGAGAGTACTAACTCAAAAGTAATTCTGAAAAAAGTAGATTAGGATGGATACTTACGAAGGTCGTAAAATGATAATAGCGGTTGATTTTGACGGAACAATTGTGGAACACCGTTACCCAACCATCGGCAACGAAATACCCAATGCTTTTACCGTTTTACGTGAACTGCAGGAAGCGGGGCATAAGTTAATACTCTGGACTTTTCGCGATGGGGAATACCTCAAGGAAGCCGTCGAATATTGTCTGAACCATGGCATCATGTTTTACGCCGTTAATCAAAGCAGTCCCGATGAAGAATTCAACAAATACATGAGTCGTAAAATACATGCCGATGTTTTTATTGACGACCGCAATGTAGGCGGGTTCCCGGGCTGGGCGCAAATACGAAAATGGTTACTTCCCGAACTCAGCGAGACACATGAATTGATGGATGAAACCAAACGTAAAAAGAAAGGTGGTTTTCTAAAAGATATTTTTGGATAAAGCCACACAACCACTTGATATAGGTTGTTTAAGAACTTTGTATAAAAATAAATAAAATCGCAATTTTTGAAAGCTATTTTCGCGTACATTTACCCAAATTTAAATTCACTAAAATGAAACATTTATTTCTATTAGCATTATTACCCTTGCTTGCAGGATTTTCGGCTTTTTCGCAAAAAACTGCCGATTTGGCAAATACAGGAATCGGTATCAACCTGATTGAAAGCACATCCTCAAGCCTCGTGTTCAGCAATTATATTGATGCTGTGCCATTTCGCGAGGTTAAAACAAAAGACGGAGTTTACACACGGTTAAACCTTGCCGGCTACACACCTGCAGGCAATCTTGGTTGCCCCGAATTACCTTCAATAAATAAATTAATTGAAGTACCGACAGGTGCCAAAATTAAAATTAGAATTATTTCGTACGAAGAGCAGGTAATTGATCTGAATACATTGGGAATGAGTTTCCCGATAATGCCAGAGCAGCCTTCGCTGTTTAAAAATCAGGATCCTGCATCGGTGGAATTTGTTAAGAAAACCGAATATTACGATGGCAGTACTTCGTTCGAACCTGAGTTTGTTAAGGTGGTTCCCATTTCGAAAATGCGCGGAGTTCAAATAGCCCGACTGAGCATAAATCCTTTCACCTATGACGCTGCCAGCAATACAATGACAATAAAAAACAACCTTGTTGCCGAAGTTACTTTCGAAGATGCTGATATTTCGAGCTATAACGAAACAAAATCGAAGTACTATTCACCGGCTTTTGGAATGGCTTATAGCAAAATATGGAACTTTAGTGCCCCGGCAACCAAAGATGCGTTATCGACCTATCCGGTAAAATATGTTATTGTTTCGGCTCCCATGTTTGAAGAAACTCTGCAACCCTTTATCGAATGGAAAACTAAAAAAGGATTTAATGTAATTGAAGCCTATACAAATAATCCCAGTGTTGGGACCACTCAGGCCAGCATAAAAAACTATTTAAAGGGTTTGTACGACGCTGCTACCACCGAAGATCCGGCTCCAACCTATGTATTATTTGTAGGCGATGTGGCACAGATTCCGACAACCAATACCGGACAGCATCATACCGATATGTATACGGTAGAATTTGATGGAGGCGGCGATTATGTACCCGAAATTTATTTCGGTCGTTTTTCGGCAACTTCGGTTGCACAACTTCAACCGCAGATTGAAAAGACCCTGATGTATGAAGAGTACACATTTCCGGATCCGTCATTTCTTGAGGAAGTGGTATTAATAGCCGGTGCCGATAATACCTATGGCCCGACACATGCAAACGGGCAAATAAACTATGCCAACCAGAATTACTTTAATATCACCCATGATATTACACCCTATGTGTATTTGTATCCCGCATCGGCCACATCCGAGTCGGCAATTATTGCCAACTTGAGCGCAGGAGTTGCACTGGTAAACTACACGGCACATTGCGGTTCGGATGGATGGGGAGATCCTTCGTTCACCACATCACAGATTCCTTCGCTGGAAAACGAAGATGAATATTTCTTCAGTATTGGTAACTGCTGTCTTTCAAGTAAATTCGATGAAAGCGAATGCTTTGGAGAAGCATTACTGCGTACATCAAAAAAAGGCGCTGTAGCTCACATCGGAGGTACAAATTCAACCCTATGGAACGAAGACTTCTATTGGAGCGTCGGTGTAACTGCGACTATAAATGCCAACCCCACCTATGCCGGTACTACCCAGGCTGCTTACGATCATTTGTTCCACGAAAACGGGGAGGATCCTTATGTTTCGGCTTACCAGATGGCCTATATAGGCAATATGGCTGTGATGGAAAGCAGTTCTTCTGAAGACAAATATTATTGGGAAATCTATTGTGTATTGGGTGATCCTTCGCTGATGCCTTATGCCGGTATTCCCGATGCCCTTGTTGCCAACTATATGCCCTCTGTTTCGATTGGAACCGGTCAGCTGCTGGTTGAAACCGAACCCGGTGCTTATGTTGCCATCAGCATTGATGGGGTGTTGCTTGATGCAAAACTTGCCGATGCAAACGGAGAAGCACTACTCGAATTTGCAGCGCTCGAGTCGGTTGCAACTGCTGATATTGTTGCAACAAAACAATTCCGCCAACCCTATATTGGAACATGTACTGTAATACCTAATGGAAACGACTACGATGCAATGCTGAAAACAATCATTAAGCCCGAAAGCATGATGAACATTGCTGAAGCCAGTTTTCAACCCACCTTCGAAATTATGAATCTGGGACAGGAAACACTTACTTCAGCCATTGTGTCGTATCAAATTGATGGACAAAACCCAGTGGAGACCACATGGAATGGCTCGGTTGAATTTATGGGGACAGCGAATGTTGTTTTCGGTGAAATCAGCATGACACAAGGTAACCATACCATTACGGCAACAGTTTCATCACCCAATGGTGAAACCGATCAGTATCCGGCAAACAACAGTAAAAGCAAGGATGTACTCGTTTATTCGGGAGATGTAAGCCTACTGAGTATTGAAGCACCCATCGATTTATACTGTAATCAAACCATGTTTGAGCCACAAATTATCGTTAAAAACCTCGATGCCACACCCCTGACCAGTTTAACCTGCGGTTTTACAGTGAATACCACAGAATATGAATTTGTATGGACAGGAAACCTTGCACAAAACCAAACAACCACCATCACATTTCCCAACTGGTGGTTTAGCCCGGGAGTATATTCAATTGATTTTTATATTGCCAATCCGAATGGAGGGAGCGACCTTGATGAAGAAGACAATACAGCTTCCAAATCGTTCAGGATTAACTCTCCGGGGCAATTGGTGCGCTTCACGCTTCTCACCGACAATTATGGCAGCGAAACCACCTGGCAATTGGTTGATGACCAAAGCTCTGATGTAGTGTACTCAGGTGGACCCTATGAAGATGACCTGGCTCAGACTTTAATCTATGACTGGTGTCTGGCAAATGGATGTTATACTTTCACTATTTTTGATTCCTATGGTGATGGAATGAGTGGATCATGGTGGGCTCAGATACCTCCGGGAAATGTAAATATTACCAATTCCGAAACCGAGGAAGTTTACCTTGAAGTGGCAGGAGATAATTTCCAAACCAGTAAAGTTGCCAACTTCTGCATTTCGATTAATGTAGGAGTCGATAATAAACAAACTGAAGGAATCTCGATTTATCCGAATCCGGCAAATGATATTTTAAATATTAATTCGGACGAAACAATTCAAAAGCTTTTTGTGTACAATAGTTTGGGTCAGATTATTAGTGAGGTAACCCCTGCAAGTACCCTTGTAGCAATTGAAACCGCCTCATTGGCCGAAGGAGTATACATTATCAGAATTGAAACCAAAACCGGTAGTACTATTCATCGTGTAAGTATTGCACGATAAAGCATTTTCGATTATAAGAAAAAAACTGCATCGTTTGATGCAGTTTTTTTTTCATAGCATTTTAACTAATCTTTCGCCACTCAAATGAATGGTCTTTCATTTTGTTTAATTGTTTAATTAACAGGCTGTTTTCAGGTTTTTTCAAATCACAATCATCATCGAGAATTGCCTCGGCAATCTGGCGGACATAAATAAGCAATTGTCCATCACGGGCAAGGTTCGCCACCCTGAGATTCAGGTCGAAACCGCTTTGTCGTGTTCCTTCGATATCACCCGGCCCACGCAGGCGCATATCGGTTTCCGCTAAGGTAAATCCATCGTTGGTTTCCACCATTGCTTCAATGCGTTGCATAGCATTTTCGGAGATGCGGTCGGCAGTCATCAATATGCAATAGGATTGATCGGCACCCCGCCCTACCCTGCCCCTCAACTGGTGTAGCTGCGATAAACCAAACCGCTCGGCACTTTCGATTACCATCATGGTAGCGTTGGGCACATCAACCCCCACTTCGATAACTGTAGTAGCGATTAAAATATGCGCACCCCCTGAAGCAAACCAGCGCATGGAATACTCTTTATCGGCGGGCTTCATTCTGCCGTGCACAACTGCAATACCATATTGTGGCGGTGGAAATGCGCGCGAAATTCCCTCAACACCATCTTCCAGAGTTTTATAATCAAGCGTTTCTGATTCCTCGATTAATGGGTACACCACGTACACCTGTTTTCCCTGAGCAATTATTTTCTCCATCCAGCCAAAAACACGCAAGCGTTTCGAATCGTTGGCATGTCGCGTAATAATAGGTTTTCGGCCCGGAGGCATTTCGTCAATCACACACACATCAAGGTCACCGTAGAGTGTCATAGCCAAGGTACGTGGTATTGGTGTGGCTGTCATGACAAGAATATGTGGATTAAGGCTGGCTTTTTCCCATAAGGCAGCTCGCTGAGCAACTCCAAACCTGTGCTGTTCATCAATTACCACATAACCCAGATTTTTGAAATTCACCGTATCTTCAATCAGGGCATGGGTTCCTATTAAAATATTGAGTTTACCCGAACTGATTTCTTCGTAAATTACCCTGCGGTCTGCCGCCTTTGTACTGCCGGTAAGCAGTGCCACTTGTACCTCGAGTCCTTCGAGATATTTACAGAATGAGGCATAATGCTGGCGGGCAAGTATTTCGGTGGGCACCATTATACAGGTCTGAAAACCATTGTCCACGGCAATCAGCATACTTAGCAACGCAACCAATGTTTTGCCGCTTCCTACATCGCCTTGCAATAATACGTTCATTTGCCGTCCTGAAGCAAAGAAATGCCTGATTTCCTGAAGAACACGGGTTTGGGCTCCGGTCAGCTTAAATGGTATGTTTTTATAAAAACATTCCCTTACGAGTTTGTCCCGGTCGCGCGTAAATATATATCCTTCGGACCGCTCCTTGCGTAATTGCTTTAACCTGATGATTTTCAACTGTATGTAAAATAATTCTTCGAACTTAAACCGGTATTGCGCACGGGTGAGTTGTTCGTTGTTACTTGGAAAATGCATTTCGCGAAGTGCTTCCCGCAATGGCATCAATTGATATTTCGATGTAATATACGATGGAAGTGTCTCCGAAATATCTGCATAACAAAGCTTCAGCACATTTTCAGCCAGTCGCTGAATGGATTTACTGTTCAGACCTATGTTCTTCATCTTTTCGCTGGTATTGTACATGGGAGTCAAATCTTTTCCCATTTTGTTTTCCCAACGGGCAAGCTCTTCAATTTCGGGGTGCACCATGGTAATTTGAGAGCCATAGCGAACCGGCTTTCCAAACAACACATATTCGTTACCGTTTGCATACGTATCAGCAATCCATTTTAAACCTTTAAACCACAGCACCTGAATATTTCCACTATCATCGGTAAATACTGCAGTAAGTCGCTGACGGGCTTTGCTGCCGGTAAGTGCAAAACGACTAAAACGGCCTCGTATCTGAATATAAGGCAAGTTCTCATCGACTTCCATTACTTTATAAAAACGTGAGCGATCGATGTATCGGTATGGAAAATAATATAACAAATCCCCAAAGGTTTCCATGCCCAATTCGGAACGGAGTAACTCAGCCTTTTTGGGGCCAACACCGGGCAAAAACTGAAGACTATTGAGCATTTTGTTTTCCATACCATCTTTTGTGCTTCAATTATAGCATTTTTTTATCGAATAACCGAATACGCCAACCAAAAACCAAGCTAATTTAAAACTCCGAAAGGCACGGGCAATCAACTTTTAAGTACTGATTGCCACCTTTGGCAAGTTGTTGTGTTAAAGTTTTCTAAAACAGCCAAAAAATTCAATTTAATCGTGTACTTTCGTAAAAAATAATTCCATTATGCCAGAATCGGTTGTTATCAGGTTGACAGAAGCAGTTAAAGATTATTATGTCGGGATCCATACGGTGCATGCCCTGCGGTCGATACACCTCGAAATCAACCGTAATGAATTCACTGCCATCATGGGGCCATCCGGTTCCGGAAAATCAACCTTAATGAATATAATCGGCTGCCTGGATACGCTTACTAAAGGAAACTATGTACTCAACGGGCACGATGTGAGCGAAATGTCGGACAATGAACTCGCAACCATCCGGAACAAAGAAATAGGCTTTGTGTTTCAAACGTTCAACCTGCTGCCTCGTTATTCGGCATTAGACAATGTGATGCTTCCGTTGATTTATGCCGGAATACCGTCGAAAACCCGAAAAGCAGTGGCCGAAGATGTGTTGGCCAGTGTTGGTCTGGGCGACAGGATGCACCACAAACCCAATGAATTATCGGGTGGACAGCGACAACGTGTGGCAGTTGCCCGTGCGCTGGTAAATAAGCCTTCGATAATTCTAGCCGACGAACCCACCGGCAACCTTGATACGAAAACCTCGGAAGAAATCATGGAATTGCTTCAGCAAATTCATGATAAAGGCAATACCATTGTGCTGGTAACCCACGAAGAAGACATTGCACTGCACGCCCGCCGAATTGTCAGGTTGCGCGATGGAATTATCGAATCGGACGTATTGAACTCACGCTGATTTCAGTTATTGGCGGCATCCCATTAAAATTGTCGGGTTTTGCCAGATTAATTGGCATCAAATCATTATTTTTGTAAAAACAAGATTACAATGAAAATCTACACCAAAACAGGTGACGACGGCACAACAGGCCTTATTGGAGGGCATCGCGTCAAAAAAAATGATATCAGGCTCGAGGCCTATGGTACGGTGGATGAGTTAAACAGCTGGATTGGGCTGATTCGTTCCTGTCGCGACATGGAAGATGTGATAACTGATTTAATTTATATTCAGCGCAGTCTCTTCAGCATTTGTGGTCATTTGGCTACCGATCGCGAAAATGCTATTGGAGAAGTGCCTGTGATTGCTGCTATTACCGGGGAACACATCTCGTTTCTTGAATCAGGTATCGACCGTATGAATTCAGAATTACCCGTTCTAAACAACTTTATCATTCCGGGAGGCTCACAGTTCACTTCGTATTGTCATGTTGCCAGAACCGTTTGCCGCCGCGCTGAACGGCGTATTATCAGCCTGTCGGAATTTACTAAAATCGACAATAACCTGATAATTTTCGTCAACCGACTCTCTGATTATCTGTTTACACTGGCAAGGTATTGTAGTTTTAAACATGGTGTTAATGAAATTATTTGGAAGAATGATTTGTAAATGATTTTTTTTTCTTTATTTGCGCTCAGTAAAAAGAGATAAAAAAATTGTTTAATTCTTAATTTATAAGCCGAATGTATTGGACACTAGAATTGGCATCGAAGCTGGAAGACGCACCCTGGCCTGCCACAAAAGACGAGCTTATTGATTATGCTATTCGCTCGGGAGCTCCTCTCGAAGTAATAGAAAACCTCAATGAGATTGAAGACGAAGGTGAAATGTACGAAAGCATCGAGGACATCTGGCCTGATTACCCCAGCAAAGATGATTTCTTCTTTAACGAAGACGAGTATTAAGATTTATTACTACCGATTAACGAAAGCACACGAAAGTGTGCTTTTTTATTGTTGTTCAAATTTAAACGTAACCTTACCTGTCTGCAGTTTCGCTCCTGGTTTTGGTTCGTATTTCCACTTTTTCAAAGCAGCTTTTGCCAGTTCAGTGCAGCCGGCGCAGTTCGATGATGCAACAGTTATATTGCTTACATTGCCGTATTCATCAACGTAAAAATTGAGAACGACAGTTCCGAACATATCGGGGCGTTGCTGAGGTTCAACTTTGGTAACAATTCCACGGTTACCAACACCACCCCCCACACCACCGGGACCACCACCGTCGCCGGGGGTGGAACCATCGCCACCATTACCGGGCAAACCACTTCCGGGGCCTTGCCCATCGCCCGGAGAACCACCGCCAAACAAATTGCTCATGTTGGGAACACGGCTTGTCTGGTTGTTGTTGTTCGAGGTCTGGTTAGTGGTCGCATTATTGCTTGAGGGCAGGGCCGGAGCTTCCTCTGAATTCTGTGTCAGGTTGCCCGATACAGGAGTGTTGTGTAGTGAGGAGGCATTGTGTTGTGCGTCTGAAGAGGCGGGCGAGGACGGACCAGGATCAGTAGTTCCGCTACCGGCACCCCCAAAATCAAGCAATATTCCCTGTTCCACCGGAAGTGGCAAGGGCGTGGTGAAACCAAGCAACATCAGGATCAATATCACGAAGCCGTGAAATATCAGTGTTGCTATGATTCCTTCCTTATGTTTTTTCATGAATTCCATAATATCGTTATTTTGGTGAAGTTGCAAGAATAAGTTTATACTCGTTATCTTTCGCAATATTCATAATCTTCACCACCTCTTCCATGGGAACCGTTTTATCCACATACAAAGCGACAAATGGTTCCTCGGTTTCGGCCAGTTGGGCTTTCAGCCTGCGGTCGATTTCATCGAACGGACATACGGCACCATTCACTGCAAAATTGTAAGTACCATTATTCATATCGTCAATCGACACCGTAGCACTCTGCTTTGCCTGCGTCTGGTTATTGCTTTGCGGCAGCAACAGTTTCAGTGCATTCGGGGCAATCATGGTACTGGTAATCATAAAAAATATGAGCAACAGAAACACAAGGTCCGACATGGATGCCATGCTGAACGATGAGTTGATTTTATTTCGGGTTTGCAGTGCCATTCAAAATTAATTTACAGGTTCGTTGAGAATATCCATAAAAGCAGTGGTGCGGCTTTCGAGCTGTGCAACCAATGAGTCGATTCTCGACACCAGAATATTATAGGCAAAATAGGCAACAATACCTACAATTAGCCCGCCCACAGTGGTAATCATAGCCAGATAAATACCATTCGACAGCAAGGTGATATCGATGTTATTGCCTGCATGTGCCATATCGTAGAATGCTTTAATCATACCCATAACCGTACCCAAAAACCCAAGCATTGGTGCCCCACCGGCAATAGATGCAAGAACCGGTAGCCCTTTTTCGAGTTTGGCAATTTCCTGTTTTCCGACATTTTCAACCGCTGCATTAATATCATTCAGCGGCCTGCCGATTCGTATTATTCCTTTTTCGATCATTCTTGATAACGGACCCTGATTCATTTTACATGCGTCTAATGCTTGTTCAACTTTTCCGTTATGGATGAAATTTTTAATATTTTCCATAAACGACTGTTGTTCTTTTGATGCTTTTCTGATGGCGATATATCTGTCGATAAAAATATAAATCGCCATAACAGACAACACCGCAAGTACAATCATAATCCATCCGCCCTTGATTGCCAGCGATAAAAACGACATGGATTCTTCGGTGGCCTGGGCTGCCTGAGCTGCGTTTGCCGCTGAATCGGCTACTTGAAGTAATATCATAGAATTAATTTTTTAAACCGAAACGAAATTATATACTCTTGCTGTCATTTTACGATTTATTAATTTGTTTTTATTAACATCATTTTGTTGAGAATAGCAGCACATCTAGTTTATTAACGCAGCCGGAATGCAAAATATTTTACAGGCTGTGTCATTTGTTAAAAAAAGGCTATACGCCATAGTAATATTTTAGCTACCTTCGCATGTTAAAATTTTAAACTAATTGCGATGAAGTTTTTTATTGATACAGCCAATCTCGACCAAATACGCGAAGCCCAGGCACTGGGTATTCTCGATGGTGTTACCACCAACCCATCGCTGATGGCCAAAGAAGGAATTAAAGGTCAGCAGAACATCCTGAATCACTACCTTGCCATTTGTGACATTGTAAAAGGCGATGTTAGTGCCGAAGTGCTGAGCACCGATTTCGAAGGCATGATAAAAGAAGGTACCGAACTTGCAGCCCTGCATCCTCAGATTGTAGTTAAAGTTCCGGTGATAAAGGATGGTATAAAGGCTATCAAATATTTCAGTGACCATGGAATCCGTACCAACTGTACGCTGGTGTTTAATCAGGGGCAGGCTTTGCTTGCCGCAAAAGCCGGCGCTGCGTATGTTTCACCATTTGTCGGACGCCTCGATGATAATGCCACTGATGGTATGGAACTTATCCGGCAGATTGTCGACATGTTTAACTACTACGAGTTTCCCACACAGGTACTGGCTGCAAGCATCAGACACACCATGCATATTATTAAGTGTATCGAATATGGTGCTGATGTAGCAACCTGTCCGCTGAGTGCCATTGTGGGATTGCTCAATCACCCGCTTACCGACATTGGCCTGCAGAAATTTATTGAAGATTCGAAAAAAATGAAAGATTGAGCGATGGCAGTGTATTTGGGAATTCATCCTGTAAACCCCTCGGAGCGGTTGCTGCGTAAAGCCGTTGAAATTCTTGAAAACGGTGGGGTTATCATTTACCCTACCGATACGGTGTATGGTATCGGATGCGATATAACCAAACCCAAGGCGGTAGAAAGGGTGGTTAAAATCAAAGGAGAGAAGCACGATAAAACCAATTTTTCGTTTATATGCTACGACATTAAGCACATTACCGAGTTTACTAAACCGCTCGACAATAATATTTTCAAGCTTTTAAAACGCAACCTTCCGGGACCGTTTACATTCATTCTCGAAGCCAATAATAATGTACAAAAAATTCTGAAAACAAATAAAAAGACGGTTGGTGTAAGGGTTCCCGACAACAATATCATTCGCGAAATTGTAAAAATGCTTGGAAATCCCATACTAACCACTTCGTTGAAAAACGATGATGAAATTATTGAATACACCACCGACCCTGAATTGATTTTTGAAGATTACGAAAACATTGTTGATTTGGTTATTGACGGAGGTTATGGAAATAATGTTCCTTCTACAGTGGTTGACTGCACCGGTGAAGACTGGATAATTGTGCGACAGGGAATGGGTGAATTGGCGTTATAAACCGTTTTAAAACTAATTATTAACATTGATGTTAAAAAAAGAACCTGGAATGGTTCGTGTGAACACATTGATAATTGTATTTTTGAACACAAATAAAGTTCAGCATGGGTAAAATTATTGCCATAGCAAATCAAAAAGGCGGAGTAGGTAAAACCACCACCGCGATAAACTTAGCCGCCAGCCTGGCTGTACTCGAGAAAAAAGTACTGCTGGTTGATGCTGACCCGCAAGCCAATGCTACCTCGGGTCTGGGATTCGATATAAAAACCATTCGGGTTGGCTTGTATGAAACCATGATTAAAGAAGAGGACCCCTCTTACGTAATTCTGCATTCCGAAATAAAAGGACTGGATCTTCTGCCCAGCACAATTGATCTGGTGGGTGCTGAAATTGAAATGATTGAGATGCCCAACCGCGAAAAGGTGATGAAATTCATGCTCGATAAAATTGCCGGTAATTACGACTATATTCTTATTGACTGCTCTCCGTCGCTGGGACTTATTGTAGTGAATGCACTTACCGCTGCCGATGCTGTAATTATTCCGGTACAATGCGAATATTTTGCCCTCGAAGGACTTGGTAAACTTTTGAACACAATAAGAATTGTGCAGGATCACCTGAACAACAAACTGGATATTGAAGGATTTTTAATAACAATGTTCGACGCCCGGTTACGATTATCGCATCAGATTTACGAAGAAGTTCAGAAACATTTTCAGGAAATGGTTTTCGAAACGGTAATCTACCGTAACGTAAAACTTGGCGAAGCACCCAGTTTCGGGCAATCGATTATTGATTATGATGTAAACTCCAAAGGGGCTGAGAATTACCTGGATCTGGCCCGCGAGCTACTCCAAAAGAATCAGATAACAGAATAATATTTAAGAAACTATCGAATACATGGCAAAAAAGAATGCATTAGGAAGAGGACTCGGGGCGCTGCTGGATGAAAACTCCATTGAGAAAGCCAAGCGTCCGCATACTTCTTTCGATATAGAAATATCACTCATTTCGGCAAACCCGTTTCAACCCCGTGAACGATTCGACGAGGAAGCGCTGGCTGAACTGAGTATTTCGATACAAAAATTGGGGGTTATTCAACCTATTACGGTTAAAGAAATCGGCGACGGTAAGTTTCAACTGATTTCGGGTGAACGACGTTTACGGGCTGCTAAAATGGCAGGCCTGACTAAAATTCCGGCATATATCCGTAAAATCAACGATGAGAACCTGCTCGAAATGGCACTCATCGAAAACATTCAGCGCGAAGACCTCGACGCCATCGAAATTGCCATTGCCTATCAGCGGCTTATGGAAGAATGTGCTCTAACTCAGGAAGAACTCAGCGACCGCGTTGGGAAAAAACGTTCCACCGTGGCCAACTACATCCGCTTACTTAAACTTCCACCAAAAGTTCAGATAGGCATCAGAAATCACCAGATCAGTATGGGCCACGCCCGTGCATTGATAAATCTGAAAGACGAAGAAACTCAACTCATGATTTTTGAACAAATTCTGAAGTATGATTTCTCTGTCAGAAAAGTTGAAGAAGTGGTGCGCCAACTGGGCGAGGACGAAGAAAATCAGGCCGAAGAAAGTCCTGCCAGAAATCGCAGATTTACTACTGATGCCGAATATGAAAAGTTAAAAAAACACCTTTCAAAACATTTTGTTGCCGATGTTGACTTCAAGCGTTACTCCACCGGAAAAGGTAAAATTATCATTCCATTCAGCAACGACGATGACCTCGAAAGGATAATATCAATTATTGATAAACTAAACCGCTGACATTGAGGAATGCAATATTGCTAATATGGTTACTATTGTTTACTCTGCCGTTACTCGCGCAGGACAAGCCTGAAATTGGCGCAGAAAAATCGGGCAAGACCAATACAAGCGATACTATTGTGCATTCTCCCCGTAAGGCAACCATCATGTCGGCAGTATTACCCGGTCTGGGGCAAATTTACAACCGGAAAATATGGAAAGTACCCATTGTATATGCCGGATTGGGAGGTTTTGGATATTTTGCATATTACAATCAATCGCAGTTTAATCGTTTTAAAACTGCTTATATCAGCAGGCAAAACGGAGGAACCGACGAGTTTTCGGGATTACTTTCGAATCAGGGGCTTCTCAACGAGATGGATCGTTTCAGGCGTTATCGTGATATCTGCGCGTTGGGATTTCTGGCATTTTATGCCTTACAGATTGTGGATGCCAATGTTGATGCCAACCTTTTCGATTTTGATGTTTCCGACGACCTGAGCATCAATTTCCATCCGGTTCTGTATCAGGCATTACCCGGTAAACCAGCAGCCGGAGGACTTTGTTTTACATTAAGATTTTAATTATGAGGCGAGTTTTTTTGATACTTATTTGTTTCACATGTATTTCAGGCCCGGGAATTGCGCAAAACACCCAGGATACTCCACCCAATGAAGATAACTACAGCCTGGTTGATAAACTTGATAGTTTACTTATCGACTGGTATAAAACCTATTCAACCGATAGCGCCTACCTTTTTTGCGTAAATAAAACCAGCAATATAATTACCGAGCTACCGGATACCATTTATCGGGACCGACTGGCTGCACTGGTTTCGCCAATACCCCTCACCTATAATTCGGCGGTACTGAATTACATCAACAAATATATTTCGAGGGGTAAGTGGTTTATACCCGATTTACTCGGAAAGGCACAATACTATTTCCCTATGTTCGAAGAAGTTCTCGACAGGTATCAGCTTCCACTTGAATTAAAATACCTCACCATTGTTGAGTCGGCTTTAAATCCCAATGCGGTTTCGCGTGCCGGAGCTACCGGAATCTGGCAATTTATGCTTCAAACCGGAAGAAAATACAATCTCGAAGTTAATTCTTACGTTGACGAACGTCGTGATCCATATCTTGAAACCATTGCAGCTGCCAAATATTTAAAAGATTTATATGATATATATGGTGATTGGCACCTCGCCATTGCCAGTTATAACTGCGGACCCGGAACCATTAATAATGCCATTCGTCGTTCAGGAGGTAAAACAAACTACTGGGAGATTGCAAAATACCTACCTTACGAAACACGGAACTATGTTCCTGCCTTTATTGCAATGAACTATATTTTCAACTACTATGGAGAGCACGGTTTTACACCTTGTCCTTCGGGGATACCTATGCATGTCGATACCGTGATGATTAGCGAAGAACTTCCTTTCAGCAAAATTGCCGGAATAATTCAGGTCGATATCGAAGAGTTGCGTCTGCTCAATCCGCAGTATCGAAAAGATTATATCCCCGCCCGAAACCGGCATTACCCACTACGTCTGCGAACCGAGTTGGTGGGTAGTTTTATCGCGCTCGAAGACTCAATTTACAAAAAAGATTCGCTGATGTTCGACAAGGAACCTGTGGTTATTACTGCTGACGAAAGCTACGAAGACAGTTATACTCCTGCCACGCAGCCTGCTAATACCGAGAAACTTGTATACACCGTAAAATCTGGAGATATATTGGGTTATATATCTTCGTGGTATTCGGTGAGCGTGTCCGATATCAAGTCGTGGAATGGTTTATACAGCAATAATCTGCAAATCGGACAGAAAATTATTATTTATAAACCCAATGGTGTGGCCTCGAAATACCGGAATATCGACTCAATGAGTTTTGTAGATAAACAAAAAATGGCCAATCCGGGCTCAACCACTTCAAGCACAAACAAAACCACGGCATCAGGAAATAATACAACCGCAAGCCTTGACCCAAAATATGAGTATTATACCATTCAGGCCGGTGATAATCCCTGGAAAATTGCCAATAAATACAACAATGTCAGCGTTGATGATATCATGAAACTCAACAATATTACCGATCCATCGAGTCTGAGGGTAGGACAAAAAATAAAAATCAGAAAAAAAGTTTAATCTGTCAGTTATGAAAACGATTGCCATTTTAGCCGGGGGAAATTCGTCAGAAAGAAAAATCAGTCTAAAAACCGCGTATCAGATTTTCGAAAATATCGATAAATCGAAATATACTCCTTATGTTGTTGATGTGAAAGGCAAAAAGTGGGATGTGCTGCTCGATGGTAAGCGATTCCCTGTTGACAAAAACACGTTTACATGCAAAAAAGGAAGAAAAACACTTCGATTCGACTTTGCATGGATAGCCATTCACGGTACACCCGGCGAAAATGGTCAGATGCAGGGTTACCTCGATATGATGCAAATACCCTATTCTTCCTGCGATTTATTGGTATCAGCGCTAACATTCAACAAACATGCCTGCAAAGAATATCTTCAGAATTCCGGGGTAGCCATGGCAAAATCGGTTTTGGTAAAACAGGGTGAACCAATTGATTACAACTCGATTGTTAACCACCTTCAGTTGCCGGTTTTTGTTAAACCCAATACATCGGGCAGCAGCTTCGGGGTTAGCAAGGTAAAGCAGGCTGAGGAACTACCTGTGGCCATCGAAAATGCCTTTTGCGAAGATAATGAGGTAATAATTGAATCGTTTATCAAAGGCACCGAAGTATCATGCGGAGTTTTTAAGAGTAAAAGTAAATCCTATGTACTTCCGGTTACCGAAATCGTTTCGCCCAACGAATTTTTCGATTACCATGCCAAATATTTTTCGAAAGAGACACAGGAAATAACTCCTGCCCGTATCAGTGAAGAAATAACCCAAAAGGTTCAATATTTCACTTCGCTGGTATACGACAGGCTGCGATGCAAAGGTATTGTCAGGGTAGATTTTATTATTCAGGATGGCACCCCGCATTTTCTCGAATTGAATTCGGTTCCTGGCATGAGCCGCGAAAGTATTATTCCGCGTCAGCTTCGCACAGCCGGTATAGCCATCAGCGATTTCCTCAGTGAGGTTATCGAAGATGCAATACAGGAATAAAAACCTATTCCCGATCGACAATTAACTTCTTGCAGAGGGTTTGCCCATGGCTGCAATAGCGGACCACATACATTCCGGCAGCCAGTTCAGAAACATCAAAACATAACTTTGTTTCGCTCAGGTTGTTATCAACATCAAAACGACGGAAAATCCTGCCATCGTTGCCAATAATCTCAATGGTGGCAGAACCGGAGTTTGCAGGAACCTGTAAATTAAGATGATCCCGGCAAGGGTTGGGGTACATCAACACAGCATCGTTATCCACCTGTCCGACACCTACAAACTCGGTAGAATAATTCAGGCTGAAGCCGCCTGCGCGGGTATTGCCATTCGAGCGGAAGGTAACCGTAATTTTTTCCCCATCAATACTTATATCATCAGGTATGGTAGTCCCCGAAAAATTGGCCACTGTCTGATTGGCTGAATTCAGAATCTTTACATAATCGTTTACAGGTTCAGTTTCAAACTCGGTAAAGTGCAGGGTAATGCGCTGGGCATTTTCCGGCTCGATATACCAGTTGCAAAATGTACTGTTCTGATAATTGAACTGGGCGCTGCCATCGGTAATAGTCCCAACCGGTTCATAAAGGTGATTAATTGTAGTGCAATACACTGGTTTTATTCCTTTAAATGCCAGAAGAAAGCCTTTTCCCTGATTCTCGGCACCCGATGTAAATTTAACCAGAACTTTGTCGGATGAACTGTTAAATTCCAGTGGAATAACCGTACCCGAATACACGCCCAGCACAGGAGAATCCGTATCAGGTCCGTCAAAAATTGTCACCATATCATCATCGGCAATATCGAAAGCCAAAAATGTCAGCGTTATACCATTGGCTGAATCAGTTGGCTGAATTAGCCATTCACAGTCGGTGTCAGGCAAATAATCAAACTGTGGTCCACTCCCATCGTCGATGGTACCGGCAATGCTTGTCAGCTCTTCCGAAGCAGAGCATCCGTCAGGATAGTTACCATCGGGAACTGCGTTTATTATCACTTCGTGCAACAATGTAAAATCGTTGGCACCTGGAGTCAGGTCATCAATATAGAAATAGCCGTCGGAACTACCGCCCCAACCCCAATTGATGTGATAATAATCTTCGTTTTGATAACCATCGAGAATAAATGCGTGCCCCGATACAAATTCATAATCGCTCCAACCGGCATAATACAAGGGAATGCCCTGGTCGAGATGCTGGGTAAGTGTACCTTTCCAGTCGAAGTCTTCGGGCAGGCTGTCGCGGAAAAGATAGGTGGTGGCGCTATTATATCCGAAATAGGTTTTCAGTGTATATGCCCCCTTATGATTCCACATACCAGAGCCATCGGGACCATAATTCATATCAACCGATACACCGATATTATAAATCAACCGGGCAACATCATCGTTGAAATCGGTTAATGCAACGGGCATCTGATTGTAATTAAAAAAAGACTGCGAAAAGTCTTCTTCAATCCAGCCGTAATCATCGTGTTGATAGCCGTAACTTCCGGTTCCCTGCAAGGGATATCTGAAGTAATTAATCAATTGACCCAGTGCAGTTGCCACACAGCCGGTAACTGCATGTGAACCTGGTCCGGCAGGGTCGTAAGGACACATGGCATTGTAGTATAAACCCTGATTCCACTCGGTCTGCAACATGGGAGCCACCCCCGTTTTTGTTTGTTTTCGCAGCTGGGTAGCATCGCCAAGGCGCTGCCATTCATGTTGAATGGACTCATTGCCCTGTATCTGTTGACCAATGGCGTATTCTATCTGTGCGGCATAACTATCGAGCCAGAATGATGCAGCCGGATTTATTTCACCGGGCTTGCAAGTACCCACAAACGAAAATGCCAATACAGGAACAACCCCCTGATATTCCGAAACAATCACAAAGCCACCACCCACCATATTAAATACGGTGAAAACTTCGTGTTCTCCCATGGTTTTGGTCCATAAGGATTCAATCTGCACGCTGGCATAATCGGCTTGCCGGAATGGCTGTACCTGTTCATAGAAAAAGTTAACCGCAACACGCGACGATACCGACGTGTTACTTGCAAAAGCCATAATCGAAAGGCCAATTATCAGAAATACGGTTACACTCCACTTTTTCATAGGGTTATGGGTTGAGTTGGTTGATAAACTGATTTATTTTTCGATTGCGTTCAATTCGCTGCCGCAGTTGAATTCGGTATGCATCCGCATCGAGGTTTTGGATTCGGGCAACACCTGTTCGTATGGCAGCTTCGGCAACAGCTGGGGCAACAAATTCAATCACCCGGCTATCGAGTGGTTTTGGAATAATATAATCACGCGAGAACTCTAGCTTACTGAGTTTATATGCCTGCAATACTTCGTCGGTCACGGGCAGACGAGCCAATCGGGCGAGTGCGTGCGCTGCCGCCATTTTCATTTCTTCGTTTATATCGGTAGCCATAACATCGAGTGCTCCCCTGAAAATAAAGGGAAAACCCAGTACATTGTTCACCTGATTGGGAAAATCGGATCTTCCGGTGGCCATAATGATATCGCTGCGCACTGCAACGGCCTCATCGTAAGCGATTTCGGGGTTGGGGTTGGCCATGGCAAACACAATAGGATTCTCGTTCATCGAGGCAATCATGCTTCGGTTGACGAGGTTTCCTGCTGACACACCTATAAAAACATCTGCACCCTTCATAGCTTCGCGTAAGGTCGAAAGATTCCGACTGGTAACAAACTGTAGCCGTTCGTCACAAATATCCCGGTTACGATTCAACACACCACCGATATCGCTCATAACAATATTTTCTGGATTAACACCCAGACTACAGAAAAAGCGGGCGCACGAAATTCCGGCGGCCCCTGCCCCACTGAATACAACCTGCACTTCCGAAATCTTTTTACCAACAATTTGCAGGGCATTCATTAGCGCCGCCCCTGCAATAATTGCCGTTCCATGTTGGTCGTCGTGAAAAACCGGTATGTTGCATTGTTGACGCAATTTTTGTTCAACTAAAAAACATTCAGGAGCCTTGATATCCTCAAGGTTTATTCCACCAAAACCCGGACAAAGCGAAGCAACGATCTCTATCAGTTTCTCGGGATTATTTTCATCGATTTCGAGGTCAAAAACATCAATATCGGCAAATGCTTTAAAAAGAAGGGCTTTCCCCTCCATAACAGGTTTCGATGCCAACGGACCAATATTTCCCAAGCCCAATACAGCCGTTCCATTCGAAATAACAGCTACCAGATTATTCTTAGCCGTATATTTTCCCGCAAGCGAAGGGTTTTTCTCAATTTCGAGGCAGGGAGCCGCAACCCCAGGAGTATAGGCCAGCGATAAATCGTGTTGGTTACGATAGGGTTTCGAGGCAATCACCTCCAGTTTCCCCTTTCGGCCTTGTGCATGGTATGCGAGAGCTTCGTTATCGATAGTCGATGGCATACTATTCGTTTTCATCGAGAACTATATCATCGTCGTCGCCCATCAAATCTTTCGACCGGCCCTGTTCGCGCAGGGCATACTTCCGCATTTCGGCATTTTCGCTCCTATTCTTATAAATATCTATTGCAAGATACATGGCATTGCGGAACGATTCGTCGGAAGCGTTACCGGTACCCACCAATTCGTACGCAGTGCCATGGGCCGGAGAAGTTCTTACTACCGGAAGACCTGCCGTAAAATTCACACCGCTGTCGAATGCCAGTGCTTTAAAGGGTGCCAGACCCTGGTCGTGATACATAGCCAGAATGCCATCGAAACGGGCATAATTGTCGGAGCCGAACAAACCATCGGCAGCAAAGGGGCCCAATGCCATAATTTTTTGCTTACGTGCTTCTTCGATTGCCGGAATAATAATTTCGGTTTCTTCATTGCCAATCACACCTCCATCACCGCAGTGCGGGTTTAGCGATAATACGGCGATGCGGGGCTTGCGTATGCTAAAGTCGTTGCGCAGCGAATCGTTAAACACTTTGATTTTACTCACGATGAGCTCTTTAGTCATTAAGCGGGCTACATCTTTTATCGGGACATGCCCCATTACTGTTCCCACCCTGAGTTTTTCGCTGACTAGCAGCATCAGAAAATCCTTCACACCAAATTTATCAGCCAGATACTCGGTGTGACCCGGAAACGAAAAACCTGCCTCTGCAATATTGTGTTTATTAATAGGGCCGGTAACAAGCGCATTAATTTTTCCTTGCTGAAGGCTTTTCACTGCGCACTCGAGCGCCTGATACGAAGCAAGACCAGCTTCGGGGGTAGATTTTCCCAATTCCACTTTCACATCTTCATCAACGCAATTAACAATATTCGACCTTTTGGGATGGGCTTCTTCGGCAGTTCTAACCGGATTCAGGCTGAAATTTTCGACATTAATGGCCTTGCGGTGATAGGCTACCACTTTGGGTGAGCCAAACAGCACCGGAATACACATATCGTTTATGCGCTGATCGCTGAGGGTTTTTATTATGACTTCGTAACTGATACTGTTGATATCACCGTGGCTTATGCCAATTTTAATCTTCTCCATACTCACTTTTTTTCATCTGTTTTAATGCACGCCAAAGTTATATTGTATTCATCATGAATTACATTTTTTGCTAAAAAAATCAAACAACAACCTGACTCCCGAACCCGTAGCTGCTTTTCCGCGGTACGAATCATTGCCATCGAGATAGGCTGTTCCTGCAATATCGAGATGAATCCATGGATAATCGGTAAAATGTTCGAGGAATTTACCTGCAGTAATGGTACCGGCAAAGCGACCGCCAATATTTTTCAAATCGGCAACATCCGATTTTATCAGTTCTCCGTATTCCTCCCAGAGCGGTAGTTCCACCAAACGCTCATAACTTGTCTGTCCCGATTGTTTCAGGGTTTCGAGACATGCGCTGTTATTACTCATGGCCGCAATGGCAATGGTTCCTACAGCAACTACCGCAGCTCCTGTTAAGGTTGCAAGATCGACAACCAGTTCAGGCTCATATTTTTTTGCATAAGCAAGTGCATCGGCCAGTATCATACGTCCCTCGGCATCGGTATTCAGCACTTCGACCGTGGTGCCATCATACATGGTAATCACATCCTGCGGGGCGTAGGCATTTTCGCCCGGACGGTTATCAGTGGCCGGTATCAGGGCTATCACGTACAACGGTAACTGCGCTTTTGCAACTGCAAATAAGATAGCGCAGGCGGCGGCCGCTCCCGCTTTGTCGCTTTTCATGCTGTCCATCGAACCCTGGGTGGGTTTTAAACTCAGTCCGCCCGTATCGAAAACAATGCCTTTGCCAACCACCACATAGGGTTTTTCGTTGATGGCATTGGCCGGTTTATAGGTCATAATACTAAAACTCGGCGGGTCGATACTGCCTCGGTTCACCGCCAGTAATCCACCCATGCGCAGCGCTTCAACCCGCTTTTTATCGAATACTTCCACTCCGATTCCAGCATTCTGACCAACTTCCTGAATTTTTTCAGCCAGCTTGTGTGCACTCATGTGCGACAACGGTTCGTTCACTATATCACGGGCCAGATAAACCGCTTCACAAAGCGTATTCAACCGGAATACATCGACATCAGTAATACAATCTGAAACCAACGAAATCGTATTCAGGTCTATTTCTTTTTTATCACGGTCGGTAAAATATTTGTTGAACCGGTATGCCGATAACACAATTCCTTCGGCAAAAGCCATGGCTGGTTTTGGAGATTTCGAAAAATCGGAAACAAAAACGTCGGTGGTTTTATTTTTGAGTAAGTGCTTAAAAACATCGCTTCCCAGCATCCTGATTTTCTCTATGGCTTCGGGAGTTTCTGTGTTTTCGGGCAACATCACCACAAAATTCCACTTGAAATACGAATTGATGGAAATACACTTTTCATCGGTTTCCAGTTTCGAAAGCAGATAGGCCTGCTCGGGTTTTGTCAGTGGAATAGATTGTGCATGGGCTTTGTCGCTGAGCAGATACACAACGGTTTCGTCGGCGGGAACCTGCCCTGCCAGTTTTATATTCGGTTGTTTTGTCATTGATTTGATATTTTTCTAATTCACATAATCCTGTCGCGTAACTATCGTGTAATAATCATTGTCAACCTGAATATACCCCTGATCGTAACAAAAGAAATAGGTATTTCCGGTTTTTGTGGTAAACACATTGGTATGATAATCAAAGTTAAAACCTTCATCCACCAGCTTCTGCCGGCTCACACGTGTTTTCCCTTTTGTATTAACCGATTCGAGCACCCTGCGATTTTTCTTCAGGATGCGGTTAATATTCCTGATCAGATTGGTGTGGTCCTGATTGAGCCGGTTGTTGTAAGTGTTGCGGCACTGGTCGCTGCAAAACTTCTTATCAACCCTGCCAATAAGCTTTTCTCCACATTCGAGACATACTTTGTCCATAATTTCGGAATTTATCCAAAGATAATAAAATGATGGAAATAGTTTCGAACTTAAATTGAATTATCTCCAGACAAAATTATTGTGTGCTTATCTGAAACGACATTGTCCTTAATAACCCATTGCCTTGTCGTCGCTCAGGTGATACTGAACAATTCCTGCCAACGGGTCATTAATGAATTTTCCGGTAAGTATTTTATTCTTTTGGGCAGCTACTTTAATTTCGTTTTCGAAATTCGATGCAACAGAACCAATAAAACCAACGGGCAGGTCGCAGCATTCGGGTATTGATTTTACAATCTTGAGAAAAAACTCATCGAAAGCGTTCAATAACAGCTCTTTCACCTGTGGCTGGCTGCGATGGCTGTGCAGAAACGGCACAAACGAAGCCAGATACACGCTGGGCGTACTGCTGCGATATATCGAATTCATCACATGATTGTAATCCATATCAAGCTCGCTACGGATGGTTTTAATGAAATCGTGATCGAAAGCGCTGTTATAGTACATCTCCAGAAACTTTTTTCCGAGGTAAGCCCCGCTACCTTCGTCTCCCAACAGATAACCCAGTGAGAGCACCTTTCTGAAAATGTCCTCTCCATTATAAGCGCAGGCATTGGCACCGGTTCCCAGAATAGCTGCAATACCTCTTTCGTGTTGCCACACCGACCGGGCTGCTCCCAGAATATCAGTAAACACATCAACAATAGCTACTGTAAAACTGTCTTCGAGTGCATCCGACATCATCTTGCGGCGTTCGGTATTTCCGCAGCCTGCGCCATAAAAATACACATGCTGTATATCGAGGGGATCCACTCCGTCGGGCAGTACTTCGAAAACGGCAGCCCTGACATCGTTATCAGTGATATAATACGGGTTTAACCCACGGGTACGGGTATGAACAAGCACCTCGCCATTCCCCCTGACAAGCATCCATTCGGTTTTTGTTGAACCGCTATCGGCAAACAGTAACATAATCGTAAAAAATTGCGCTTAAAATTAATCGAATATCTCGATTGAAGCAAAAAAAACACATTACTTTTACACAAAACTGATGCATGATGAAAGCAATGATTTTTGCGGCAGGGCTGGGAACAAGGCTCCGACCTCTCACTAACAACAAACCCAAGGCACTGGTCGAAGTCAACGGGACCCCCATGCTCGGCTTACTTATCAGTAAATTGAAGCAATCGGGGTTCGATACTATTGTTATCAATGTGCACCATTTTGCCCCTTTAATTAAAGAATATCTGCACGCAAACAACTGCTTCGGAATCGAAATTCACATATCCGACGAAAGCAATTTACTACTCGACACAGGAGGTGGTTTGATGTTTGCCCGCAAGTTTTTCGATGACGGCGAATCATTTTTATTGCATAATGTCGATATTTATTCTGATATCAATCTGAACGAAATTATAAATTTTCACCGAACCTCCGGGAACCTGGTTACTCTGGCCGTAAAACAACGCCCCAGCAGCAATTACCTTATTTTCGATGACAGGGGTTTACTCTGCGGATGGAAAAGCATTAAAACAGGTGAAGAAAAAATTTCGCGCAAAATAACCGTCCGAAACGAACTTGCTTTTAGTGGTATTCACGTAATCGACCCGAAGTTGTTCAAGCTTATCGGGAAGCAGGGGGCATTCGGAATTATCGGCGAATACCTCCGTCTGGCTGCCACCGAAGCCCTGGGTGCCTTCGTTCACAACGATAATCAGATTATTGACCTTGGAAAACCCGAAGCCATTGCCGAAGCCGAAGCAATCCTCGCGAATAAAATTTAAATCATAAAGGAGGCTACTGCACGTCATCACCGCAGCCAGACCACACCTCAATGCGAGCGCAGCGAAGCAATCCACCCACCCGGAGACGTGTTCTAAACCGTTCGAAAATACCTGTGCTGAGGCTCTCGAAGTACAGATTGCTTCATACTCGTAGACAGGCTGAAAACAAAATGCACCAATAAGCAGCGGCTATTGGTGCATTCATACAAAGGAAAGAAACGCTACTTACTTTCGATATAAGAATTCAATTCATCAATCGACGACTCAAAATCGAAAGCATCGTTTACCTTATAATAATTATTCTTATCATACACATAATCATACGCATATTTGGCAAAATCAAGCTTCGACGATTCAAAATCGAAAAGTTCCATTACAGCAAATATCTGATCAGCGCTCATGCAATTGGCTTTAACGACCTGCTTTGCCAGGGTAATCTTACTGTCTTCGAAACTTTTGGCTTTAATACTGTTGCAGGCGCTCGTAAAATCGCTGCTTCCCATCGGGTAAGCACAGGGACCGTTCACTGTAGGTTGCTGGTTGTTATTTCCACCATCGTTGGGGCGTTCGCCATGTCCGCCAGGACGCCTTCCATAATTATCGATTTGCGTATCGGTATCACTGATAGTCACCGATTCGTTGTAGGTCGATGTGGTGGTGGTAGTAGTGGTGACTGTGGTCGAAGTACCTGTCATATTCGGATCGCCAACATTCACATTCATATTAAACTCAACATTTTGTCCGTCAGGATCGGTAACGCTGACATTCATTCCATTTTCACCCACGGTCATATTCAGCCCAATGGTTTCGGTGTTTCCGCTAGTACCGGTTGTTTGTGTATTGATATCGGTGGTAATGGTCTGATTCACCGTTTGAGTCTGCGTTGGTTGAGCAGGTGGAGTCTCTGTTTTCTGAGGGGTCTCATAAGCCACTTCGGTAACATTTCCCGAAGGAGTAGCCGGTTTCGATTGCGCCGTAAACGGAGCTTCGCTGACAAACTTCAGGGTGTATTCACCTTTTTTGTTCTTGGCTACCGAAAATGTAAACTCTTTATTCGGTTCCGGGAAATACACGTTTTTATTCAATTCCGGGATACTCTTGTTGTTAAAAGCAATTTTCACACGGTACGAATCCGAATTCAGGTCTGCCGATTTCACATTCACGGCCGGATCCTGGTTTTGTTGCTCGCCGTTCAGAAACATTACAAATTTTTCGCCTTCATCGCTAAATACAATCAGTCGGTTTTGGCCATTCAGCGAAATTACAGCCAGCACGGCAATCATTAATACACTTAGTTTCTTCATAGTATGTTTATTTTTGTTATTTCAGCCATCAGGCATATCGAAAATTATGCCAATTATTTAGTTGTTTTTCTTCAACACCGTTTTCATTCTCACCGTATAGGTAAACTGCAGTACCGGTTCAAGCACATCGGGATTAATCACCTTATCGTAACTATTATCCGATACCTTATTATAGTAAATATTGATTTTCGCATTTTCATTTTGCAGGTTGGCTGTGGGCGATAAAGCCTTGGAATTATCGGGAGTGTACGACATAAAAGTTTCGTAACGCTGCAGCGGATAATAGCAATAATGCGATTCCTCATAAGTGCGAAACATCACCGGATTGGTAACACCCAGCGGGGCATAGTCTTTTGCCTTATCGTTTACAATCGTAACACAATTTGTACGCATTTCGTCAAGCACTTTTTGCTTATCGTTCAAAATATAATCTACCTTAATAATATCATAGATTTCAGATGCAGCAGCCCCTTTAATAATCTTATCGGCTTGCGGACGCTGTTTATACCGTATGTGCATGTTCTTCTTCAGTTCGAAGCCCTTGGGGATTTTTACATATTTTTTGCTGAACAACGACTTCTCCTCTTCGTATGCAAAAATCGGAGCCTGCGAAATAAAGTCAATATAAATATCGGTTTCGGCAATGCCTTCGGCAAGCAACAGCTTCTTAAAATCGCCAATACGCTGGTCGAGCAACTGGTGACACACTTCGAGACTTTCGCCAACCTGACTCATACCCAGCACCATCACATACGAATCGGGCTGCACATTCATCAGCACACTCGCCGTAACATAATACACACTATCACTGGCATTCGATGCATAAGCCGGCTGCTGATACTGATACTGATTGGCATTATATTCAAAATTATACTTATCATAATTGCCCGCCTCATCATATTTTGCACCCTTCTTACTTTGCGTAAATGCATAATTACCGGCTCCCTGAGCCATTACCGATACTGCCACTATCATCAGCGCAGTTGTTGTTAACAGGTTTTTCATGGTACGAGTGTTTTGTTGGTTACTATTCTCAATTACAATCACAAAAGTAATATAATCATCTCAAAATCAATCAATCCGGGCCAAAATTACGCCTTTGCTTCGCCAAAATCCTTCAAAATCTGGTTCAGCTCATCTTCGGTCTGACGCAACCGGCTTTTACATTCACTTATCAGATAGCTAGCGCGACGCACCTTGGCCGACAACTCATCAATATCAGTGTTTTCGTTACCGATTTCGTTTAAAATCTGTTGCAACTCCTCCAGTGCAGCTTTATACGATATTTTTTCCTTTGCCATAGCTTCCGGTTTACGATCCTTTTCGTTTAGTTCTATACTCAAGTTTAGTCAAAAATGCAATCACCTTTTCGCGCATATCGCCCTGAATACAAATTTCGCCATCCTTGGCCGAGCCACCCGTAGCGCAGTGCTGTTTCAGTTTACGGCACAATTCGTCGAGCGCATCCTGCGGCCCCACAAACCCGCTGATCAGCGTAACCTGTTTACCCTTGCGCTGCTTTCGGTCCAGTTCCACATACAGCAGCTGCTTTGCAGGCGGCAGCAACTCCGCTTCCGGC
>Ga0116149_1001181_pt1 | contig 32347 bp, 29 predicted proteins | sample AD_UKC057_MetaG_FD_89787 | JGI IMG/M metagenome (GOLD analysis project Ga0116149, IMG submission 89787) | Active sludge microbial communities of municipal wastewater-treating anaerobic digesters from USA - AD_UKC057_MetaG | ecosystem: Engineered > Bioreactor > Anaerobic > Digestate | place: USA...
CTGGCGCCGAATAAGATCGGAAAACACGGGCAACTGCAGGAATGGCTGCTGGAGGATTATGACGAACCGGAACCGGGCCACCGGCATATGTCACACCTGTACGCGCTGTACCCGGGCGAAGCCATCACACCGGAGACAACGCCCGAACTGGCTCGCGCTGCCCGGGTTACCCTGGAACGGCGCCTGGCCCACGGCGGCGGCCATACGGGCTGGAGCCGCGCCTGGATGATCAATTTCTTTGCCCGACTCCAAGACGGTAACGCCGCCCACGAGAACCTGCGCGCGCTGCTTGAAAAGTCGACCATGCCCAACCTGTTTGATGATCATCCGCCTTTTCAGATAGACGGCAACTTCGGCGGGACCGCCGCCGTGGCGGAAATGCTGCTCCAGAGTCATGCCGGAACCCTCCACCTGTTGCCCGCCCTGCCAGAGGCCTGGCCCGACGGATCTGTAAACGGCCTCCGTGCGCGCGGCGGCTTCGAGGTGGATATCGCCTGGGAAGGGGGGCGCCTTAAGGAAGCGATCCTGCGCTCCGATTACGGGCAGCCCTGCAAGGTACATGCCGCCGTGCCGCTGAACATCTTGGCGGGTGAGGCGGTTGTGGCGGAGAATGATGTTGCTTTTGAGACGGAGAAAGGCGGTGTTTACCGCATTCGCCCAGCGAGCCAACCCTGAGAGCGTGGTTTTAAGAAAAGGACTCAAAGGACCCAAAGGATTGTTTGTTATCGGTGTCCTTGATGATCTTTTGGTCCCTTAGGTCCTTTCCGTGCGGTTATGGCGTCATATCAAGTAAAGGAATGTCACCGTATGAAAACGCAGTGCTCCACAAATCTGGCCGACTCCCGGCCAGGCGTTCCCCGTCCTTCTTTTCTGGCGTATCTTTGGCTCCGCATGGTAAACCGGACACTGATGCGAAAGCCTTACCGGGTCCGTCCCGAAGCCGAAACGGCACATCAGAAGATGACGGTGGTGGATATGCATTGTGACGCCCTGCTCTCCAACCGCGATTTGCTGGTCTGGGGCAGACGCGGGCATGTGGACCTGCCGCGACTGCGGAAAGGAAATATAGCGCTTCAGTTCTTCTCCATTCCCACGCTGGCGCCGGTGCGCGCGGGCATCCCCTGGATTCCCCTGGAACTGGATGCCATGACCTATTTGCTCGCTGTTGAAAGGTGGCCAAAAAAAGCGCTGGGCAGCACCTTTGAACGTGTTATGCATGCGGCGGACATGCTGCGCGACTTGGAGGCCCGCTCTGAGGGCTTGTTTCATATTATCCAGTCTGTGCCGCAACTGGACGCTTTCCTCGCGGCTCGCGAGGAGAATCCGAACCTGACGGCGGGCCTCCTGGGCGTGGAAGGGCTGCACAGCCTCGAAGGGCGCCTGGAGAACCTGGACGCTTTTTATGATGCCGGCGTGCGCACGGCCGGGCTGGTGCACCTGGGCGGTAATGACCTGGGCGGTTCGGCCCATGGGCGTCAACAGGGCGGCCTGACCCCCTTTGGCGAGGTGGTGTTGCGCCGCATGGAAGAAAAACGCATGCTGGTGGACCTCGCCCATGCGTCGCCCGCGCTGATTGACGATATCCTTGACCGCGCCACGCGTCCGGTGTTTATTTCCCACACAGGGCTCAAGGGCGCTCATGATAATGAGCGGAATATCAGCGACGCCCAGGCGGGGAGGATTGCGGAGAAGGGCGGTGTTATCGGCATCGCTTTCTTCCCCTGGGCTATTGGCCCCTGTACCGTGGAATCCATTGTGCGCAGCGTCCTTTATGCCGTAAACCTGGTCGGCGCGGACCATGTGGGGCTGGGTTCAGACTGGGATGGCATGGTGGCCACCCCCTTTGACGCTTCCGGTGTCGCCTTGCTTACGGATGCCCTGCTTCGTCATGGCCTTTCGGAAGAGGATGCCGCAAAAATCATGGGCGGGAACGCTATCCGGATAGTGCGCGAAACTTTGCCGGAAGAATGAAAAGACGGGGACGGACTTTGTCTTGGAGGACGGGTAGGAGCGGCAGGCCCGGTACGGCGGGCTGGTCTTGCGTTGAGACTACGATTTCGACAAGTGGAATTTTACGAAAACAGGTTCATGGTCGCTGAGGGGCTTGCCGCCGGGGGTATAAAAGGCCGGATCATCATGTTGCCAGCTGAGCGGGCGCAGGGCGTAGCCCGTTCCCGGCCGGAACAGGATGCGGTCGATTTCCGTGCCTGTGGGACCATTGATTTCATCGGAGGCGTCCCGCAGTTCCAGAGAAGAAGCGATACGGTCAAAACCAGCCACCTTGGGGTTGTCTTTATTTTGTTCCTTGTCTTCCGGGCCGCGGCTCGGACGCATGTTGAAATCTCCGAGCAAAATAACGGAATGATCCGGCGGGGATTGTTCACGAACATACCGTATGATGTCATCGCCCTGGGCATACTTGGCCCGCCGGGAGTCGGCTTTCTTTCCAGCCGCGATATGGGTGGTGTACACATCCAGCGGCATACCGTGCACATCAAAGCGCGCCAGCAGCACGCCTTTGCAGGCGGGTCGGTTCTGAAAGTCGCCTTCATCCCGGAAATGCATCCCGTCCGCTTTCACCAGCGGGAACTTTCCCAGAATAGACAATCCCGAATTGGTTATCTCGAAGGGATGTTTAAGCGTGGCATGATAAATTTTTACGGGATGTTCCGCTGCTTCCCAGAGCCGGTGATGGTCTTTGAAACATTCCTGGAACGCGCAAATATCGAAGCGGTTTAGCAGGGGGGACATACGCCGGAACTTTTCCTGTGTTTCGTCAAACCAGGGTCGCGCCTGGACATTGTAGGTCAGTACGGTGAATTCAGTCGTATCCGCCGTCGCGGGGAGTGCCTGCAGGGAGGTTTCATGCACGCGCACTTCGATGGCGCCCATGCGCAGCCAAAGACCGGTTGCGGCCAAGAGGATGAGGACCGCCAGTGCTGCGGTAGCCCACCAGCGTCTGCGCGTGTTACACCATGCCATGAACCGTTCTCCTTCGGGTATGTCCGGGTGGATAGCGAATGCCTGGAAGGACGTAAAGGACCGAAAGGACTCAAAGGGAAAACTTGACGAAACAAGGAGATGCGCGATTTCACATCTCTTTTGTGGGCCTTTATGTCGTTTAAGTCCTTTCAGGTATTGTAATAGACTGCGCGAACCGTTTGCCGGTTGCGCCGGGTATCCATGGGTCAGCATGCATCCCATACGGGCACGTGCAGGAATCGCGCCAACAGTTGGGCGTCTTTACGGAGTTTGGCTGGGTTGCTGTGGCCGATAACATTGATACGTCGTCCGTTATGCAGGACCAGGTTTAATTCAAATCTGTTATAGGGAGGCTTGTTGAACAGGCAATATTCTGGAATCAGTTGCACGGCATGAATGTCCCCCAGTTTACAGGCATCTTTGAGGGCACTGATGTTCAATACCTCGTTTGGCGCCTTGCGGCCTTTCCAGAAATGACGCTGATACCGGTCGAAAACGATAGGGGCCGAATGTCGGTAATAAATCATGCCGCCTATGGTCATAAGAAGAGTCCCCGTAACGGCCGGAATAAGGACGAGGAACACTACCCGGGAGCCAATCTCTCCGACAAGCAACATGATGGCCACAAACGCGGCCGGTACAAGCACTCCGGCGAACAGGTGAAAACCCAGAAAGAGTTTCAACTCCCATGACGGCCTAAACTCAACCCGATCAGCATGCACATGGACCAGTTTATGGGTGGTGAAACCGGAGTCACCGCAGCGCATGGGCGTCCATTCAATCTGTACTGCGAGGGGGTCGTTTAATTGCGACAGATCGTATACCGCGGAAGACTGCACAAGCTTCTTAAGCGCTTCAAGGAGTTTTCTGAGCATGAAGCCCTCTTTCTTTTGTCGGAAAACGTCATCCGCGTATGGCGTGTACGCTTTCGATAAGGTACGCAATGGCTTCTTCCGTCTGGCGCGGGTGAATGGGGAGCGTCACCAGGCGCTCACCCGCCATGTCGGCGACGGGAAACTGCCCTGGCTGGTACCCGCGCTTACGGAAGGCCGTGGTCCAGTGCAGGGGGATATAATGGGTACCCACCTTGACGCCCCGTTCATGGAGCATACGGTAAACAAATGTTTCCTTGTCCATGCCGAAAATATCCGGGTCAATCACCACGGGGTACAGGTGGAACACATGCCGGCATTCCGGGCGCACCACCGGCAGTTGCAGGCCGGGCACGTCGCGCAACCCTTCGGTGATGCGCGCGGCGTTGCGGATGCGGCGCCCGTTGAGTTCATCCAGTTTTCTGAGCTGAATACTGCCCACGGCGGCCTGGATGTCGGTCATGCGGAAATTGTAGCCCGTGTCGTCAAAATCCTGCCACCAAAACCGTTTGCCCCGGGGAAACCTGGTTTCATCCAGGGAGCAATACTTGGTGCTGGTCCCATAGACGCGGGTGCAATGGGAACGGTACAGGGCGATACGCTCGAAAACCTCCGGGGCGCTGGTAGTGATCATGCCGCCTTCGCCCAAAGTGGCCATGTTTTTCTGTTCATGAAAACTGAAACAGCCGGTGACGCCAAAGGAACCCGCCTTGCGCCCCTTGTAACTGCCGCCGACGGTATGGCAGGCGTCTTCGACCACCGCAATGTTGTGCCGGCCCGCAATGTCCAGAATGGCGTCCATGTCGCAGCACTGCCCGTACAGGTGGACCGGCAGGATGGCCTTGGTTTTCGGCGTGATTTTTTCCTCGATTCGGGCGGGATCGAGATTGAAGGTTTCTGGATCCACGTCCACAAAGTCAATTTCCGCGCCCAGCGTCACCGCCGCGGCCGCCGTCGCTATCCACGTGAGCGGCGTGGTGATGACCCGGTCGCCCGGTTTGAGGCCGATACCGATCATGGACAGGAACAAGGCGGCGGTACCGTTACTGACGCACCTGGCATAGGTGGTGCCGCAATAGGCCGCGAAGTCCTTTTCAAACTGTACGCAAGCCGTGCCGCTGGTGGGTGCGTTCTTGCGAAGCACATCTATGACGGCCTGTTCTTCTTCCGGGCCGTATTCGTTGCCGAATTGTATAAAGAGGTCATGTTTGATTTCGGGAGTTGCCATGGTCTTGTTCTTCCTTCAGTTGAAATATCAAATCCAATGCTTCGTCCAGATTGCACATGGGGGTCTTCAATAAGGACCTGGCTTTACTGTTATCCAGTGAAGCGTCATTGGGACGCTTGGCGCGGCCGGCCATCGCATTGGAGTCGGTGGGAACCACCAGGTCCGTGGAGAAGCCGAGGCGCTCCGCGATGCGACAGGCCATCTCATAGCGGTTCAGGCGCGTGCTGCCGGCGAGGTGCACGATGCCCGTGCAATCCATTGCCGCCAGTTCAAGCAGCGCCCGGCCGAGGGTAAGTACATCCACCGGCGTTCGAATTTCGTTTTCGGGGAAAAGCACTTCCCTGCTTGCTTCAAGAGCGTTTTGCATCTTTGCAAGGAAGGAATTACCCGCGCCCAGCACGGGCAAGCCCATGACCAGGGAGAGCCGGGTGACCAGCCCTTTATTCACCGCGCCCAGGAGAGATTGTTCCGCCCGGATCTTGGTTTCCGCATAGGTGTTGATCGGATTGGGAGCATCCTCTTCGGTATAACGGCCTTTGACGCCATCGAACACGCTGTCTGTGGAGCAAAGAATCATACGCGTGTCCGCATCACGGCAAAGGGTAGCCAGTGAAGCCGTCACCCCGACATTGATTTCCACGGCTTCTTCCGGGTGACGCTCACAATAATCGATGTCCGCCAAGGCTGCTGTGTGAATCACGGCGTCAGGCCGGGCGGCATCAAACACCTTACGCAGTTGTTCAGCGTCCCTGAGGTCGAACTGATAGGATGTGAATCCGTCGCTACGGCTTGGCGGTTCCGTCAGGGAGAGGGCGTGCACGTCCCAGTCCCCACGCGCCTGCCAGACAATGCTGCCCGCGACAAAGCCGCCGTACCCGGTTAGAAGAAGGCGTTTCGACATGACGTATTCTCCGCGTTGTTCAACAATTAACCGATCCCGAATGACTCTAAAAGCCGCCGGCATTTTCATTCTGTGTTCTGCGTATCCTGGAAACCTGCCAGGCAATAATTCCCATGAAGACAACGAAAAAGACGCTGATGGACAGGCTGAGTGAGTTCGCCAGTTGAACCGCCTCGCCGGGGACACGGCCCCCCATGATTCTGCCGATGACCTGCTCCTGGACAATCGGCCCGATACTGCCCATGCCATTCACGATGCCGGCTACCGCCACGGCGTTCCGTTCGCCCGCGACAATGACCGAACCCGCGCCGCAAAGCAGCGTATCCGGCCCGTAAAGCATAAAGCCCACCAGTCCGTAGGTGAATGCCAGCGCATACGGATTCGCTCCGAAACGGGCTACGGCCAGGTACCCGGCCACGGTGCCGAGACTCATGAACAGACACACCCGCTCCCAGCGACCCTTAAAGAACCGGTCCAGGACGACCCCCGCCACGATGGCGCCGGCCAGGCCCGCATAGTCGAAAATGGCGGAGTAATAGGCCGCGCGGCCCACATCCATGCCCTGCAGGTCCAAGAAGGTGGGCAGCCACGAATCCAGCGCGTAACGCAAAAACTTGACGCAGAAATAGCAGCAACCCATAAGCGGCACCACGGGGTTCAGCAGCAGATCCAGGTACTGACGAAACGTCACCCGCTCGGCAACGGACGCCTTGACACTGCGGTCCGTATCCCGGTTCAAGTCGACAATCGGGTCCAGTCCCACATCCTGCGGTTTGTTACGCTGCCAAAAAAAGAGGAGCCACCAGATGGCAAAGGCAAGCAGGGTGCAGCCCAAAAAGGAATAACGCACGCCCATGTAGCTGCCATATTTGATGCTGCAGGTTGCCAATAAGAAACCGCCCAGGTTCTTTACCACAATATTGCCGACCACGTAATTGGTCGACCAGAAGCCCATGATGGTACCCCGTTCTTTTTTACGCAGCCATTCCGAGACGGCACCCACAGTGCCCGGCCACCCTGCCGACTGGACCAGGCCATTGAAGAACATAAAGACAAGGAAGGTGGCGTAGGAATTAGCGAATCCGAACACAATGTTACACGCCATGGACAGGCCGAGCCCGCCCAGCAGTAATATCCGCGGTCCCCATTTGCGGCCAATGAAACTGCTGATAAACATGCCCAGCATATAGGCAATCAGGTAGGCCGTCCAGATATTGGCGACCGCCTCGAAGCCCATGCCATAGCCGCCTTCCTCCACCGGCGCAGCCAAGGTGCTTTTACAGATGGTGAACACCTTGCGGACCAGGTAGAACCCCGCATACCCGAAATAGGTGGAGACGAGAATTTTGATCCGCCATAGCTGTTGTTCACGGGAAAGACGATTGTCTTCGTTAACAAGAATGGAAGCCTGCCCAGTCATGCGGTCTGCTCCGAAGCTTTTGATTACCTTGACAGCCCCCCTTACCCTGTTTATGGTACTCTGCCTTATTCCCGTGAATCAAAAGCCCGGTTCCTTCGCCCTGTATCGGCTTGGGTTGCGGCTGCTTTCTATTATTCCGAAACGGCTTTTACTATTTTCTCCGCATCCCCCGGTTTTGCCTTTTCAAAAACCAAGTCCCTTGCCGGTACCACCACCACCGCCGCCTCTTTACACCGTTTCAGGCAGTCGCACCGCGTGACACGCATCTTGTCCTCCAGTCCGAATGCCAAAACCCAGTCCTCCAGACGCCGCGCAATCTTCTTGCTCTTCTTATCCTTGCAATGGGAACCCACGCAGACCTTTATCTTGACTTTGTCGTGCTTTTGATCGCCCATAATACTTCTTCCTTTGCTCTTAATAACATAGCCGGATACCGATGCTATTCCGCACGGGGCGCGGTTGGCTTCATTGCCCTGTCCTGGGTTAAAATAGCGGTTCCCCTGACTGTTATGCCCCGGCCTTTGTTTTCGAAAAGAGGGGTGAACTGTATTTTTGTCGGACCGAGTCGGACGCGATAAGACCTTGTCCGCCATTACCAAAAGGAATCCAGCCATGTCGGAAAAAGATTTGAAAGCCATGTACCGCACGCGTACGGCGGGTCAGTTTCCCGATACCTTTACCGTGATGGACAAGGTATATGAGAAGGTGGAGGATTTACGTTACGGCACGAATCCGCACCAGCCCGCGGCGTTCTATCGGCCTGCGGGGGGCGCCGGTCTCGTGCTGGGCGCATACAAGATGCTTAAAACCGGAAAGAGCGGCCTGTCCCAGACCAATCTGGAAGACATGCATCACGCCGTCGGTATCTTGAAGTATATGGAGCGGCCCACCTGCGCCGTCATGAAACACTGCAATCCTTCCGGTGTGGCCACCGAGCATGACGGCATCCCGCTGGTGGCAATCTACCAGCGCGCCCGCGACGCGGACGCCCAGGCCGCCTTCGGCAGCGTGGTGGCTTTCAACACGGAAGTGGACGCCGATACGGCGGAAGAGATTATGCAGACCATTGTGGAGGGCGTGGTTGCGCCCGGTTTTTCCGAAGAGGCCCTCGCCCGGTTCAACGATCATGAGCGTTTCAAGAAGAACAAGGACATCCGTATTGTCCTGGCACCGTCTTTTGATGGCCTGCCCAAATACCTTGGAGACCCGCCGAACGCCTGGGAAATGAAAGTGTTCGATGACGGTTCCATTGTGCTGGCGCAACCCTACTTGTCCCGCCTCCGGTCCGTGGCGGATTTCGTGCCCGCCTATAATGAACACCCAAAGAAGGGGCGCATGGATATCGCCCGTCAGGCCACCAGCCGGGAACTCGAAGATTTGCTGTTCGCCTGGCGGGTCAATCTACATGTGCGGTCAAACGGCGTGGTCATCGCCCGTAACGGGCAAACCCTGGCCGTGGGCACCGGCGAACAGGACCGGGTAGGCGCGGTGCAACAGGCCGTGCACAAGGCCGCAACCAAGTACAAGGGCACGGAATCTCTCGAAGGCGCGGTCATGGCATCAGACGGATTTTTCCCCTTCCGCGATGCCGTGGACGCCGCCACCGACAGGGGCATTACCGCCATTGCCCAACCGGGTGGCAGTGTTAACGATTATGATGCCATCGCCGCCTGCAACGAAAAACAGGCCGCCATGGTCTTCACGCTGGAACGCTGTTTCTCTCATCATTAAGGGGCGTTGCGCAGCGCCTCGTGCAGTTCGCGCACGGAAGGAAACACGAAATCAGGCGGTTCCGGAGATGTTTCAACATCTTCAGAAGTGCTTTCTCCCGACAGCACCAGAATGCCTGCCATGCCGGCCCGTTTCGCCATGGCCATGTCCGTATACAGGCGGTCGCCGACCATGGCGCTGTGCGCGGCATCCGTACCCAGAAAATGCAGGGCCATCCGGGCGAAAGCGGGTTCAGGCTTGCCGATAAAACGGGGGGTGCGCCCTGTAGCGGACTCCAAGAGCGCGGCGATGGACCCGCAGTCCGGAATATAGCCGTATTCGGTGGGACAGACCCGGTCGGGGTTCGTGGCAATGTAAGGCAACCCTTTATTGAGCAGCAGGCAGGCCCGCTCCAGTTTGGCATAGGTCAGGGTCTTGTCAAAGGCAATCACCACCGCATCGGGGGACTCGCTCTCCAGGTCCATGCCTGCGCGCAGCAGTTCTTGCTCAAAACTGGGAGTGCCCAAGACACAAAGTTTGCGGTAAGCCGTTTCCTCACGAAGATAGGCCGCCGTCGCAGCGCCGGCGGTCAGAATATTGGACGGTTCCACTTCGATCCCCATCCGGGCAAGTTTATCCCGATAATACACGGCATCCGCCGACGGGTTATTGGTCAGAAAAAGAAAGGGGATTTGGGCTTCCTGCAAATACCGGATAAAGGCCAATGAGCCGGTTATCGGGTTGGGGCCCAGATAAACCGTACCGTCCATATCCAACAAAAAACTTCGTATATCCTTTAACTGCATGAACGGGATAATCCTTTATCGTTTCCACCGGAAGCCGGTTGCGACAAATTGATGATGAAGAAAAATATACTTTCTCAAACAGGCGGCAGTCGTGCAGGGTATAGGCGTCAGAACCGGTTCTTTAGTGAAGGCCGGGACGAAACAAGTGCCCGGGGCATGGTTTATTTGAAGGCGAACATGTAACACAAAGAGGCATTCATATCGTTTGGAAACGATCTGGATGCCTCTAAAAAATCAAACTTAAGGTACCGGCTGGAAAAGACTAGTAATAGATGCCCGTAACGTCTGTTCCGGTATCCGTACCGGTGTCCGTGGTGTCGGTGCCGGCACCGGGAACAATCTTCCATGCGGACTGACGGTCGGCAAGCAACAGACGGTCAATTACTGCCGTCGTAAATTCAAGCTTGATCTGGAAATTGCTGATCTGGGCATGCCCGGGCCTTTGGGTTACAGGCGAGAGATGTTTGAATAGGCGCATTGCTTTTCGTGCTCCCTGGTTATCGCGTCAGAATGAATACGATTTCAATCAGTTGATCCAACGTATTCAATAAAAATTCTTTAAAGATGGCGAAGTTGGAAAGCTGAGACAGCTCCGGCTTGCGGGTGATCGCCTTGTGATGCTTCATACCTGATTCTCCTGACACGTTGTAAATCAATGCCGTCTTTATGTACAGAGGAATATCAGCGGCCTGTACTCAATTCTATACGGTATGTTTTATTATGCAGTATTAATACCATAAAAGCAAATTTTTGTCAAGTATTATCTTTCTTCGCAAAAACGCTTCAACATGTATTTGCGTCGGTCCAAACGGTTCTTAAGGCCGGAGAAGCTCGTTATCTTATTTATAGACAATCGATATACCGCCCCGCCGCAAAAAAAGTCTCTTTCGAAATCTACGCGGTTCAGGGGGGAAAATGCTTGCAAAGCCGTCTGCCCTGAAACGGAACTAGATTTCTATAGGAAAGCATTCAGGCGACGGGTAGGGGCCAAAGGCCTCTTCGGCAGCCCGCAGGCGCTCTTCCTGTTCCGCGAGGATTCGGAAAAGTTCCGGCGGCGCGTCCACGACTTTCGTCCGGTGAAACTCTTTAACCCGCTCCAGTTTGGCGAGATTTTCCGGAATGCGGATAGTAAACTGCTCCACGTAATCCTTCATGGTATACGTCTTATCAAGGACTTCCTTGAACAGGCTTTCCAAATCTTTAAAACAGGGGATGAATCCGGTAGGGGCTTTAACTGCAGCGACCTCTGCATGCACGCGAAGGTCCATCCACTTTACCCAGACATGTTTGTCCCGGATGCCGTTGACAAATCCGCCCAGGTCGTCCCCTTCTTTTCTGCGCAGGAAATAGTTAACGCCAAACACAAGGGGCTGCTTGTTCAGTTTACGGGCGAACTCCAGGTAATTCCGGATATAATTGCCCAGCGGGATGGCAATGAAGTCCTGAATGCTCATCAGGTTAATTTCGGGCACACCCTCGGCACCGGTGGTTGCGAACGTGGTTTCCGTTTCCAGGCCCGCGCCATAGCATATGATGCCATGGTCCCAGTCAAACCCCTGCTGACAGGGCACATAGGCCCGAGCGTCGCGCCCGCCATACATGATTCCAGCCAATTCAACCCCAGCGGGGTTCTCCAGTTCACCATCACAATTTTTGAGTGCATGGAGGGCAACGGTATACCGCGCATTTTTGTTGGCGAAAGAAATTTCAGCGCCTTTCTCGTCTTTTTGTCCCTTCTTCCATGCACCGGAATAGTTCTCGCCGTCATTGGGAATAGCGGTATTCATGCCCAGCCAATAGGGCTTCCCATCCTTGACAAGCACATTGGTGAATATGACTTCGCCGGGTTTGTTCAAGACGTCCCATATAAGGGGGTCGTCTTCGGCCGTCACGTTCTGGATGATGCCGAAAATGCCGGCTTCCGCATTGGTGGCCATGCACTTGCCGTTAACAGCGCGAAAATAGGAAATATCATCTCCCACAATGGTTTCACCCGGCAACATGGCCGTGGACGTTTTGCCGCACGCGCTCGGAAAGGCACCGGCAAAATAGGTTTTGCGCCCGCCGGGACCATGCAGCCCCATGAGAAACATATGTTCGGCAAGCCAGCCCTCGCGGTAGGCTTTCTGTATGGTAAGGCGCAGGTTGAGTTTCTTAAGCCCCACCGTATTTCCCGCGTATTGGGTATTCACGGTATAGACAATGTCTTTGGTATGGTCAATGTAAATCCGTTTTTTGTCCGATTCGGTGCTGACCATGCGGTCATCCAGTTTGCCGCTTGAATGGAGGGTGGCGAAAAAATGCCCTTGGGCGCCAAGCCGTTTAAATTCTTCATAGCCCAGGCGGTAGAGCAGGTTCAGGGAATGGGAAACATAAAAGGAATCGGTGCATTCCACGCAAGGAATGCTGAATTCAGAATGGTTCGGGCCCAGGGTCATAAAGCGCACGACCATGATCCGCCCCTTCATCGAACCTTTCATCAGGTCGCGTATCTCGGCCAGCCCTTCTTCCCGTTCAATCTGGTTGAGGGCTTTGCTGAAACTGTCGCCCTGGGGAACCAAGTATTTGGTCACTTCCCGGTCACGGCCCTGGTCCTGCATGCCGTCGAAATGAATGGTGTGCCCTTCAATGGCCAATGCCCGCTCTTCACCCAGTTGAACGGCCATTTTTCGGGTATACGCGATGTCTTCGGGCGAATCCGTGCTTATCCAGACGGAATCCGGCTCGCAAAGGTCCACCGCGTCCGCCAGAAAGGCATGGAGCCGCTCGTTGTCTATGGCCGCCAGTCGCGCAAAATTCCGCTCATCCAGTTTTGCTTGGAGTTGCGTAAGATATGGGTTACTCATCCAGGGTTCCTTTCGCAAGCCTATGATTAACTTCCTTGGAATTGCGTCCGGGCCCGGGCCTTCAGCAAATCCCGTTTTGAATATCCAGAACAGCGTTCACCTGCCGACGGTACCGGCCTGTACCCGCACATGATTAACAGGAAGGGCAGGATTTTAGCGCTGGCGATAGTGTTACTCTCCTGCACCTTTGTCCGAACGGAGTCTCCGCATCGCCCCTCTTTACATGATTTCAGCGTATTCCACTATCCAGCACAGCCCATACTATCAGGCAGGCATAAAAAAACCGGTATTTCCCCCCATTGGAGGGCACCGGCCCATGGCTTTCACGCGTAGGTGCTGCTGTTTAACGCAAATCCACTTGTTTCCTGGCTGAATTATATACAGGAGAGGAATTCTTTTTCAAGTTAAAGAAATGTATTCCAAGGCCAAGACCGCTGGATTCGTCCCGGCCGACATGGAGGGAAAGGTGCTTTAACGGCCGTGCCGATGTCGGCTTCAGGACGCACAGGCCTCTTCTGATATACTGTTTCTCTCTGAAGTACGCAATTATCCCCATGCAAATTGCCCTTTTCGGAGGCTGGTACAGCCTCCTTGGATAACTGACGGACCGGTATGAAAAAGCGCCTGGAAGAAATCTATCACCTGCTGGCAAATCATTACGGGCCCACCCACTGGTGGCCGGGGGATTCCCCCTTTGAAGTGGCGATAGGCGCCATTTTAACACAAAATACGGCTTGGACCAATGTAGTCAAAGCGATTGACAATCTAAAAAAAATGCGTCTCCTGTCGCCAAGCCGTATGCATGCCGTTCCGGTTGCGGAATTGGAAGCGGCGATACGGTCTTCCGGGTATTATCGTCAGAAAACGGAGCGGTTACGCCTCTTTTGCGACTTTCTGCTGAAACGGTATGACGGACGCATGTCCCGCATGGCAGCCCGGCCGTTGGCAGCGCTCCGCGACGAACTGCTGGCACTGAAGGGTATCGGACCGGAAACGGCCGATGACATCCTCCTTTACGCCTGTGATAAACCCATATTCGTCGTGGACGCCTATACCGCGCGTATTTTCCACCGTTGCGGGCTGACGCCGGAGCGTATCGGTTACGCGCCGCTTCAGCAGCTGGTTCATGAACATGTTGTACCGGACGTGCACCGCTATAAAGAGTTTCATGGACTGATTGTCTGGACAGGCAAAGACTTTTGCCGCAAAGAACCCCGATGCCATGAATGTCCCCTGGCACAGCCACACGCCCCGGCATCTTGTTTCCCGTGCAGGAAAGGAACCGAGACCGGCTCTATTGTGAGATAATACTTGACATGACACAAGATATAGTTTACACTATGTGAATAATGAGTCTGTATGTTGGGTGGAAACTGCCAACGCGGGCCCGGGAAAATCCCCTGAGGGGAGTTTTTGCGGTGGGAAAGCGAGCCCCCCGGTTATGGCCCCGGCAAAACGGTAAGGATAGCGTTCTCGGTGAAAAGCAAAGCCAGCGTATGCTGTTTCAAACCGCGTAAACAAAACCCGCTTGGATGGCCGGCCGGCGGGGCCGGGTTGCTGATGATGGTCCTGGCGCTTGCCGGCTGCGCGCATAACGCGCAGCAAACGGGTCGTTTTGAAATGCGGACTCCCAAAGCGCCGGTATCGCAGGAGCCCGTGGAGGAAGGGCCCAAAGACGTGCCCCGGTTGCTGCAGGAAGCGGAAGCGGAACTGCAAAAGGCCAATGAAGCCCAGGAAAACGGGGATTTTGACACGGCATTCGAACATTATCAGCGTATGCTTAAACTGTTGCTGGAAGCGGACCTGGACCCGGCGCTTTACTATGGGGCCAGCGGCAGGTTTGAAGAGATTCTGCGGTTTTACCTGGAGCATGCGCACCTCTATCATAATCCCGAACGGCGGGTGGGTTCTTCCAGCACCGGGGTCTACAATGACATTCAGATTCCCCTGCCCCTGCCGCAACCGGTTCTGGATGAAATCGCCGAGCTTCAAAACTCGTATTCCGGAACCTTTCAGCGCGGTTTGAACCGGAGTACCCGGTACATGCCTTATATACGGGAAGAATTCCGGACGTCAGGATTGCCCGAGGATTTGGCCTGGCTGGCCATGGTGGAAAGCATGTTTCAGCCCAAGGTGGTGTCTCATGCTGGTGCGGGCGGCATGTGGCAGTTCATGCGCGCCACAGGCCGACGGTATAACCTGCGAATGGACAGTTACGTTGATGAGCGCTACAATTGGCATAGTGCCACCCGCGCAGCGGCGGAATACTTGAAATCATTGTACACGTTTTTCAACGGGGACTGGGCCTTGGCGGTAACGGCGTATAATATGGGCGAAGGCGGCCTGGACCGTGCAATCACCGCCAATGGCGGGCAGCGTGATTTCTGGTCGCTGATAGCCACACCGCCCGCCTCCGCCCGTATTAAGCAAGAGTCAAAAAAATACTATCCCCGGTTGCTTGCCTATATGATCGTAGCCAATGCGCCGGAACAATACGGTTTCTCGCTATCCCCTGAACCTTACGAAGATGTAAAACGCATGCCGGTGCGGGGCAGCTACTCCCTCGCGGCCCTGGATAAGGCCATGGGGTTGTCCCAGGGCACGCTGGCGGCCTTGAATCCTGATTTGGTGCAGGAAACGACTCCCCCCCAAGGAGAATACACGGTAGCCGTTCCCGCCGACAAGACGGGACAGTTCCTCGCCGCGTTGGAATCGGTCAAGCCCGTCCCGGCGCCGGCCGCTCGTCCGACCCTGCTCGCAGCGTCATCTGGCACGGCTACACACCGCGTACGGCGGGGGGAGACCATCTCCCAGATTGCGGACTGCTACCGGGTAGACCAAAAGGAACTGATGCGCGCGAACCATATCCGGAATGCAAGGTCGCTGCAACCGAACCAGGTACTGCAGATTCCCGGTTCCGGCACGGGGCGGGGCGGTCCGGAAGTAGCGTCCGCTGAAAATCCCTCTCCTGCCGGAAAAGCCAGTGAAAAATCGGAGTCTTCCCCACCCGCTCGAAAGGGAAATGGAGAACCGGGGGGGGCTACCCATACCGTCCGAAAGGGAGAAACGTTGTCGGGTATCGCCGGCAAGTATCACCTCAAGATGGCCGATCTCCAGAAACAGAACCAGATTAAGTCCTCTGACTGCATCCATGTGGGGCAAGTATTGCAACTGGGCGGCACCGTACAGCCGACGCGGGAGGCCGCGCCCCCGTCTTCCTATCACGTGGTAAAGCCCGGAGAATACCCCGGCATCATCGCCAACCTCTACGATATGTCCACCAAGGACTTGTTATCTCTCAATAAGCTGACCCCCCAGTCGGTTATCCGCGCAGGCGACCGCCTGTTGGTAACTGCAAATAATTCCGGAGGGGGCAAGGCGGCGCAAACGACAGCACGGGCGAAAGAAACCCCGGACAAGAAGGCTTCCTCCGGTAAGCCGGAAGAGCGGATCCATAAAGTAGCTGCAGGCGAAACGGCCGGTTCCATTGCCACCCGTTACAATATCAAAACAAACGAACTGCTGGCCTCCAACAATCTCACGGCAAAATCCATTCTGCGGGTCGGACAGAAATTAACCATTAGAAAAGGGGCAGCAACGCCGGGAGACGAGGCGCGCGAAGATACGATACAAGTGTCCCAGGCACAACAGAAAAAGGTGGTGCACACCGTCACCAAGGGACAGAATCCTTCCTCCATCGCGCGGCACTACGGGGTCAAGGTGGGCGACCTGTTCAAATGGAACAACTGGTCCGATAGCCATGTGCTTAAAGTCGGGGATGAGGTATCCATTTACCAGGATTGACATCGGTTGCCTGACGGACCTGTTACGTATTCAGGGGGCTCTTCCTGTTTTCTCTTGGTGAGGTACGAATCAACACAGGACCGCAGCCCAAAAGATTTCCGGAGTCTGTGTTACCGCGTCAAAATCTCGCCTTCAGAAGAACGATGATGGGCGTCGGAGTGTTCTGCAGCGTTCTAAGGTCAGACTTCCTGGTCTCGTTGGGGTTATTCATTGATTGCTCGGAATCCGGTTTGGCACTTTTTTGATGCCATGTTCGTATAGGACCGCAAGAAAGGGACAGACCACAAAATAGCCAATAGCAGTAAAGGGCATCCATGCTTGGTTACTGACGGCTATTTCATCGTCAGTCCCTTTTTGCTCCGTGTTTATGTTTGTTTTCCGGTGCCATGGGCATTTCCGACGAGATCAGGATATCTGAAGGTATGCGCAAACCCCGTGCTGGGTTTTATTTGCCTATCCTCCTTGTCATTTTGAGTTTCATATAAATATTAGCAATGTGCTGACTCTGAAAATCGCGGGCGGGATACGTTCAAAATGATAAGTCTATTGATTTCATTGTGTTAAAATAATTGTGGCGGGGCTTAACGATATTCAAGCACCAAATAAGGCCTTCCATGGTATATATGTTTTGGGATGTTTCGTATGTGTTCCATAACATGCCGACGATAAAAAAGTTTAAGCGGATACGCTATTTGGTGTATCATAAAATGCTGTGCGTTGGAGTCACCCGTCCGCAGTCATTACTTTGTGTGCAGGCCGTGTTCCGTGTGGTATCGCCGGGATGTGCTCAGTCCCGGCCAATGGTTTGTAACAAAGGACAACGCGTGTAACGGGTAAGCATGTTTTGTTTCTTGGGTTTTCACTGTCAACAAAGAAGGATGCAACCACCATGAAAAGAAAACGTATGGTAATAGGGCTTTTCGTCATTGCCTTATCGTCAATGGCTTTTGCCGAGCACACCCCGGTACCGGACCTGGATTCCTGCCCGGCGACCGCAGATGAATATGGCAGCCCCATCGCGTGGAATTTCGTGCCGCTCCCGCTTTTTAATATCAACATACTGGGTAGTACGGTGAATTTCACGCCAATTGAAGGTCAGACGGATTTTTGCGCCTATGCCGACATCGTATTCTGCTCACTGAATCCGATTGCAGGCATTGTTCCGGAAGTATTGCAGTTCGCAAGCCTGGTGCAATGTCTCACGATGGACATCAATGGACCGCTCAACCTTGAAGCGGAGATACCCGTTGCCGGTAATGGCATACCGGATGGTTCTTATGAACTGGGTATCCTGGCCTCCCTGTATAATGCCGGGGATGCGGAGGTGATAGCGGCGTATCAGGCCAATTACCAGGTAATCAAAGACTTGATTGTGGATGCCCTGGCTGCCTATGAAATGGAAATGAAAGATAAGGATATACGGAGCCTTGTCCAGCAAACCGCGCCCTATCTGGTAAGAGCATTAACTTCCATCCTGGCGGGTTTTACCACCATGGCGGATGAGGACACGAATGCCGCGCTGGACCAGCTGCTGCTGTTGCTGGCGGAAATCGGTATTGCGCCCCCGGAAGGCGGTATTGAAGCCATTACCACGGGTATTCCCCGTCTCGGCCCGGAAGGCGATGCTGACAGCGGTGGCGCCTCCAACCGCCGGGAGTACGAGTATTATGTGACCGAGCTCGGCTATACTGCCGCTGAGTATGTGGCGGCCGCACTCGATCCATTACAGGAACCGCCTCTAGAAGAAGGCGAAGGAGAACCTGTGGAAGGCGAACCTGTCGAAGGGGAGATCATTGAAGGAGAGGTCGTCGAGGGCGAAAGCGGAGAGGATATTCCCCATCCGGCGGACCTCAATGTGGATTGGAACGTCGTGATGTCCGAAGCGATTGCGTATCTCTCCGGCTGGCAGCAGGGCATCAACACCATGCCCAACGCCATACGCGCTGCCTACATCTGGCAGAATGGGCAACACTATGCGTACGACGCTCAGGCGACCCCGCCGATGTGCTGGATACTGGCGCCACTGAAATAAGGGATGTGTACGGATTTTTGACTTCCCTATAAGATCAAGAGAGTGACATGTTGTTCTCGCTTCAGGCTGCAGTAAGCGCTCGGATTCCGGGGCTTTGCTGAAACGCCAAAGCGAGAACAATTTTTTTTCGGGACTGTGTTTGACTTTCCGAGGGTCCCGGACAACAATGCAGGATTCTATGCATGAAAAACTTTTCTAACGCGAGCATTGCCCACAACCCGGGAAAAATAACAACATCTGAGCAAAAAATGGGACTGCCTCCGGCGCACGAGAAAACCATGGGCGGCATACTTAATCCTGAATCGCGCCGGAGGCTGTCCCAGATTTTTTGCGGGCGCGGGGTACAGGGCCGAAAAAATGTGGAACAGTTCCCGCCGCCTGGTTATTCGCAAACCCAAAGTCTAAAGCATGTATCAACGGGCTCCTATCAACAAACGAACACCTATAATTTGCGGCGGGAACAGTCCCCTTTTTTCTCCGCCTCTGTATTCACCTTCTTGTTTTTTATGAGGGTACTTGAGCGATTAGGTACTAATGCCGCCATCCGCCGCGCCCGTTTCCCCCGTTTCCTTGAATGGGCAATGGTCATAATGCTGTCTTTCTCCTGCGCCGTAGCGTTGGGGTTGCCCCTGGATACGCCGGAATTCATCCTGGAATTTGATAATGAACAGGGGCGGTTGGTCCGTCTGTTCGACAAAAAAACCAGTCACGAGCATGTCGGTCCCGAAACGGACGGGGACCTGTGGGTGGTAGAACTGCCGGAAAACGCCGGGGGTGTGTTGCGGCCTTCGGACGCCAAGACATTTGCCGTACAAGCATCAGAACCGGAACAAGTTCGGCTTTCCTGGATCGCCTTCGGGCGGGAAAGCATGCCGAATCTTTCGGTGGAAATCTCCGTCTCTTATGATGCCAAACAGTCTGCCGGTTATTGGGATATTGTTATTTGCGGGTTGGAAAAAACGGTACCGGCAGTGGTCCGTTTTCCCCGTCTCCCCAATATTGTGAAACAAGAATCCGAAGTTCTCGCCGTGCCCTATTGGATGGGCGAAAAGACGACACGGGCGCGGGAGTTGTTGTCTCCGTCGCAAGGAAAATCAACGCGCCGTGAATTTTCGTATCCCGGCTTGTTGTCGCTGCAGTGCATGGCCTTTTACCGGGACGGCGGTCCCGGATTGTATATTGCCGCGGATGATATCGCGGCGCGCAGTAAAAGTTTCGCCGCTTTTGGCGACGGCCAGGGGGGAATCGGACTGGAAGTCTGCCACTTTCCCGGCACGGACGCCCTGGCGGAATCCGTCTATACGCCCGGATATCACGTGCTGGTCGGGGTGTTTCAGGGGGACTGGCTCACGGCGGCGGAGCGGTATCGCAACTGGGCGCTGGAACAACCCTGGGCCCGTGAAAGCCGCCTTAAACAAGGCAGTACTCCCGATTGGGTGAAGGACACCGCTTTCTGGGTCTGGAACCGGGGTATTTCCGAGGGCGTACTGCCGCCCGCGGCGATCCTGCAAGAGTATCTCGGCATGCCGGTCAGCGTGTTCTGGCATTGGTGGCACGGCTGCGCCTACGATGTGGGCTTTCCCGAATATCTGCCTCCGCGGGAAGGTACAGTTCCCTTTAAGGAAGCCGTGCGCGCGGCGCGAGCACAGGGTCTTAATGCCATCGTATATATGAACCAGCGGCTCTGGGGCATGACAACGGACAGCTGGGCCGCTGAAAACGCCGAACGATGGGCCGTGAAAAAACCGGACGGCACGGTACAACCGGAGGTGTACAACACCTTCACAAAAGCGCCGAACGCCTCCATGTGTATGGGTACCCCCTTCTGGCGGAACAAGTATGCCGGGCTGTCAGAATCGGTGTTTAATGACCTGGGCGTCAGCGGCATTTACATGGACCAGGCCTGTTCGAGCCTGGTCTGTTACGACACCGGCCACGGCCATGCCCCCGGCGGCGGCGATTATTGGATGAAAGGGTTTCAGTTCCTGGAGGCCGACATCCGGAAACGTTGTCCCGGTATCGGCCTGGCCGGGGAAGGCTGTGGCGAGGCCTGGCTGCCCCACCTGGATTTGATGTTGAGCCTGCAGGTCAGCCGGGAACGGTTCATGGCGCCGGGCACGTGGGAGCCCATTCCCTTCTTTCAAGCCGTGTACCACGGGTATGCCGTCCTGTACGGGAACTACGCTTCCTTGACACGGCCTCCTTATGACCCGCTGTGGCCAGCCGAGTTTGCGCCGGAACGTCCCCTGGAACTGCTCGATGAAAAATTCCGGTATCAGTTCCGCCTGGAGCAAGCCCGTTCTTTCGTCTGGGGCCAACAACCCTGCCTGGCCAATTTCAAGCCGGAACTGCTGACGGAACGCAAAGCGGACATGCGGTATCTCCGGCAGCTGGCCCGGCTGCGCCAACAGGCGCTGCCCTGGCTGTTGTACGGTACGTTTGTACGCCCTCCGCACATGGATATTCCCGATATGGAAGTGGACATGTCGCGGTTGTCCATTTATGCGGGCCAGCGGGAGGCCGTTCAGGAATTCCGGATGTCGGTGCCTCAGTATCTTGCCGGCGCCTGGCGGGATGACAAAGGCAACCTTGCCGTGGCGGTGGCCAATATCGCTGATGCGGACCAACCCCTCCACGTTACGCTGTCCCGAAGCGAACACGGCCTTCCGGAGCGTGGCATGGTGTACAAGATGCTCCCGGAGAGTCGAGTCGCCTGCATGCCGTTTGAAAACGGGGAAGCGACGGTAACGGACACCCTGCCCGGCGCGGGTGTCTGCCTCTATGAATTCCAATCGGAATGACCGTAATGCGGTCAGGGCGCGCGCTTGATGGTGCAGCCCCAGGCGGGCACATGGACCGGATTGACGGGAATATCGGTAAGCAGCGCTTCTATCGCGTAGGCGACATACGTCTTATCTCCCGGCCGCTCCGGAAGTATACGGTTATCGAACGCGCCCCGATAGGCGAGCTTGCCTTCCTTGTCGATGAGGAAGAAATCGGGCGTGACCAGGGCGCCTACGGCATCGGCATACTGGTTGCCCGGGTCACGGAGGATGGGCTGCGGCAGATCCGCGATGTTTATATACTCCCGGATTTCCTGGTCCGTAGTGTCATAGTGGGAATCAATGCCGAGAAATATCACGTTGTCATTGTCGGCATAAAAACGTACCAGGGCTGCCAGGTCCTGGTCTATGCCCCGTGAAAACGGACACTTGTGAGAACAGAACTCCAGTACAACAATTTTGCCCCCATATTGTTTCAGCGTATGAGTGTTGCCTTTACAATCCTGCAGGGAAAAGTCGGGCATGGCAGCACCGATGGCCACCACGCTGGATATACCGGAAAGGGCACCGCTTAGTTTCAGGCGCGCAACAACGCCCCCCGCAATTAAAACTGCCATTAACACCGCGATGAGTACCAGCCATTTTTTCATAAGATACTTTCCTTCCACCGCTAAAACATGCCAGTCGCCACTTTCGCTACTATACCCGATTTATCCTGAATTTTCAATACCCCCGCCGGAGTGCCGAAGTGTCAACCAAGCGCACTGAGGTGTCCCGTGCGTTTCTAAGGAATCCGTGATGAACCCGGAGGGGAATTGCGGGTACAATAGTGCCCGGGCAGCAACAGTATCAACCAAAGGGCATACCCATAGTGAAGCGGATTGCAATAGCGGCGGCCGTCATCCTTCCGGCGTTCGCGGCATCCTTTATGATGAAACACTGGGTGCGGGAACACCCCGTGGACCTGGAACCCCGGGCGGACGCTACGGTGTCCTGCGGGCGGGTGGTGTCCATGTCACCGGGCATCACGGAAACCGTGTTCGCCCTTGGCCTGGGGGAGCAGGTGGTTGGCGTGACCCGGTATTGCACCTATCCGCCCGAGGCGGCGTCCCGCTTCCAGGTGGGCGGTTTCCTGGACCCCAACTATGAGGCGCTGTTGGCATTGCGGCCGGACCTGATCCTCTTGACACCCTTTCACCGGGAACTGCAACCGGAACTGGACCGGCTGGGGCTGCGCTATGAGATCATCGGGCAGGATACGGTCGCGGACATCCGGGAGAGTTTTCTGCGGTTGGGCGCGTTGTGCGACAGGGCGGCGGAGGCGGCCGCGTTGACGGAGGCGCTGGACGGGCGTCTTTCGGATATCGCCCGCCGCACCGGGGACCGCCCCCGCCCGCGCGTGCTGATGACCACGGGGCGGGAACTTCAGTCCGGGATGCTGAATGAAGTGTACGCGGTCAGTTCCGGCTCCTTTCTCAGCGACTTGCTGACGCTCGCGGGCGGCGTGAATTGCGTCACGGGTGAGGTAGCCGAGTACCCCGCCCTGTCCGCCGAAGGGATACTGCAGTTGAACCCGGACGTGATTATTGAGTTCGGTCCCGAAAGTTCCGGGGAGGCTTCGGCGGCGGCGGTTAAGGCGTGGCGGGCGCTGACGGGACTGGAGGCGGTCCGGCAGTCGCGGGTATATTACCTGGGCGGCGCCCGGTATACCATACCCGGCCCGCGCATTGTGGAAACGCTGGACGCCCTGGAAAACTGCCTGTATCCGGACGGGGAGGCGCCTCCTTCATGACCGGTTCCGCTTACAGGATAGACCATCTCACTGTGGCGCTGGGCGGCAAGACGGTCCTGCGCGACGTATCGTTTTCCCTGGAGTCCGGGTCGTCCATGGCCGTCATCGGCCCGAACGGCGCCGGCAAGTCCACCTTGCTGAAGTGTCTGCTCCGCCTGGTCATGCCGGCCGCCGGCAGCATCCGCCTTTTTGAAAAAGACCTCGGGCGGTACAGCCGTCGCGCCCTGGCGCGGCTGACAGGGTATGTGCCCCAGGCGGGCTCGGATACCGTGCCCTTTACCGTGGAGGAGTTCGTGCTGATGGCGCGGTACGCATACCTGGGCGCGTTCTCGCATTTCACGGAAACGGACCGTCAAATCACCCGGGACGCGATGGCCCGTGCGCGCGTGGAAAACTTTGCCGGGCGCATGCTGCATACGTTAAGCGGCGGCGAGCGGCAGAAGGTCCATATTGCCGCCGCGCTCGCGCAGCAGCCGCAGGTCATGCTGCTCGATGAAGCGACCGCCTTTCTCGACTACCGGCACCAGGTGGAAATCCTGGAACTCACGGACGCGTTGCGGCGGGAAACCGGCATGACCGTCATTGCGGTCACCCACGACCTGAACCAGGGCGCGCTGCAATACGACAAGGTGCTCGCTTTAAAGGATGGCGCGGTTGTCTGCTCCGGCCGTCCCGGGGACCTTCTGGAAACGGGACGCCTCGAAAGCATTTACGACACCCCGTTCCGGTTTCTCGAGGAGCCGGAAACGGGAACAACCTATGTCGTCCCCGGGAGGCGGGTCCCATGAAAGTGAATTCCATTCTGATGCTGCTGGGCCTGGTGGCGTTTGCCGTGCTGCTCGGCGCGCCCTTTGTGGGTATCACGTCCATATCGCCCGCCGATATTCTGGACCCCGCGGGCGAGGCCATGGGCGCCGTCGTCTTCTGGCGCATTCGCGTGCCCCGCGTGTTGACGGCGTTTCTCGCGGGCAGCGGGTTGGCGCTGGGCGGCATGGCCTTTCAGGCCTTGTTTCGGAATCCCCTGGCGACGCCCTTTACGCTGGGCGTTTCCGGCGGGGCCGCCTTCGGCGCCGCCCTATACATGCGCCTGGGACTCGCATTCGCCTATCTGGGCATTTCCGGTGGCACCTGGGCCGCCTTTGCCGGCGCGGCGCTGGTGATAACGCTGGTCTATGGGCTCACCCGCGCGCGAGGCGGGTTTGCCACGCCCACACTGTTACTTGCAGGCGTGGCGCTCAGTTTTTTCCTTTCCAGTATGATACTGGCCCTGCAATACAGCGCGAACCTGCATGATTCATTTCGGCTGGTGCGCTGGCTCATGGGCGGCCTGGGCATGGTCGGGTATGATGCCGTGCTCAACCTGTTTCCCCTCGTGGTGACCGGGACGGTCATCCTCTTCATGCTGACGAATGAACTCAACCTGTTGACGATAGGGGAAGACCTCGCCATGAGCCGGGGTCTGGACGTGCCCCGCACCAAGAAATGGCTGTTTTTTGCCGTTTCGTTCATGGTGGGCGGCATTGTGGCAGTCTGCGGGCCCATCGGGTTTGTGGGCATGATGGCGCCTCATATCTGCCGCCTGCTGGTCGGCGCGGACCATCGTCACCTGTTCCCGGCAACACTGCTATTCGGCGGCACCTTCCTGGCTGCCTGCGATGTCATCGCGCGGATGGCCTTCGCACCCGCGGAAATACCCGTGGGGGTGATCACCGCCCTGCTGGGCGGTCCCTTCTTCCTGTACCTGCTGCTGCGGCGCGGCACATTACATCTTTTCCAGTAAGATATAGAAAAAATGGGACTGTTCCCGCCGCGTGTTACGAAAAGGTTCACTATAGTGCTTATACCTGAAACGATATTTTCGACAGGTAAACACGTGCGCGGCGGGAACTGTCCCGCTTTTTTCGGTCTTGACCAATGCGCCCGCGAAAAATTGGGACAGCCTCCAGCGCGGTTTGGGATTACATATAACGCTCATGGCCTTCGTACGCACTGGAGGCAGTCCCATTTTTTGCTCGGTGTTTTTGTATACGGGTATTGCGTATCTCACTGGTTTTGCGCCGGCGGCAGGCCGAGGTCTACCGTACAAAAGGAATAAGTATGGTCGCTGCCCAGGGGCAGGCGCACCAGGGTGCGGTTGGGTTCCGGGGCCATGTGCGCCGGGCGCGGCACAAAATCTTCGAAGGCGGGCAGCCCGCAGATCTTTTCGCGTGCAGCGATGCGCAGCGGTTTGTCCGCCGCCGTTTCCAGATACACCTCCACGCCTTCCCGGGGCGGAATTTCCAAAGAAAGATCCCAGTCTTTTTCCGCTCCCGGCAGTTCATGACCGAGTATCCGGGCGGTATAAACCGGCGTGTCGGAGGTGACACGCAGCCACATCCGCTGCGGCGCCCGGGGCGAGTAAATCTTGCAGGTCAGCCGCCGTCGGCCTTCTGTGACCGTATCCTCCAGAATCTCCACCGTCGGCCGACCCAAGGGCGGCATCGGGGCGGCCGCTTTTTTATAGGCCGTGTCGTCATAGTGCATAAACCGGCCTGCGGGTTCGCTTGGGGCGTCTTCCGGTATGTAACGGGCGAGCCAAGCGTCCCACCGCGTGGTGGAACTCAGCCAGCAGGCTTCTTCCCGATCGAAATCGACACCATAGGCCAGGCAGTTGAGTTTAGGACTGTCCGGGCCGGGCAGACAGCCCCGATATCCCGCAACCAGCAACAAAGATCCCCCAATCATAAGAGCGGTGCCCGCGACGCAGAGGCCGGTGCGAGAGATAAGGTGCAGCTGAGGCGCGATAAAAGCGGTCAACAGGATGACCAGGGGAACGAGCACTATGGATGCCATGACCGTGACGGCATAGAAGGGCACGGCGAGCGGTCCGGTGATAAACAGGAGCGGCGGCAGCGCCAGCAGCACGGACCCGCCTAAGACCACAGGGGAGGGTGTCTCATTTTGTGTGAACACCAGCACTACGAGCAGATAGAGGCCTCCGCTCACCAGGGGAATGAGGGCGAGGTTTGCGCCGCCGGGTAACCAGACCTGCAAAGCGGCCAATCCCGCCAGCCACCACAACAGGGCTCCCGCCAACAGGTCCTGAGGCCGGGCGCAGCGGCGAAACAGGGCCAGCATGAAAAGAAAGACCGACAATCCAACAGCTACCATGCCCAGACTAAACACGTTGTTCTGATACAGGGCGGTCTCCCGAAAACGGTTGAAAACAATGTAACTTATCAGTCCGATGGGCACGGCAGCAATAAGGCCGGCGAGTGGAATTATCAGGATTCCGGTAAGAACACCCCGCAGCGATAATTTCCGGGAGATAAAGCCATACGCGAATACCAGGAGGGTGAACACCATGGCGGCCGCCGCCAGCGGCCAGCCCCAGGAGAGGGGGTACACCACCAGATGCCCGCCGATGGTATTGAAATATTGGGCATCCGGAGCATGGCAGTTATCCAGGTCCATCATGCCAAAATGTCGCGCAAGGCCGAGGGTATAATTGCCATGATGCTGCAGGCTGGCCAGGCTGGCATTTTCCGGATTGTCCAGTACGGTGTGGTAATGATCGAATCCATCCACAAAGGCCAGGTTCATGCCGGCAACATCAAATTTGTAATGTTCAAAGTCGCTGTTGAAGGGCATGCGCTTGTAAAAGTCGTACATGATGGAGTTGGTGCGCGGCCCCACCCCCGCGCGCGCCATCTCGCGAAGGACAAATCCATTATCGGGAGAGGTTTCGAACATCAGGGACGGCCCGCAGGTGCCGCGTGTTTCCAGACCGAGCATGACGCCCACATCCTGAAACCAGGGATGATTGCGAAAGGCCCTGGCCCCGCCCATGTTGAATTCTTCCTGGTCGGCAAACACGAAGATAATATCGTTTTGTAACGGGGGGGAACTTTTAAGCGCCCGTGCCGTTTCCAGCATGGCGGCAATGCCGGACCAGTCATCCGAGGCGCCCGGGCCCCACGCCACCGAATCAAAGTGGGCGTCCATGGCAAACGCCTTGGTCGGATGGGTGCCCCGAATACGGCCCAATACCGCGCGGCGACGGGATACCTGCCGTTCCCCGGTTTTATCATAGACATGGATGAGTTCGGTTTCCACGTCCAGGCGTTCCAGTTCTTTTTGAATATAGGCGCACGCCTCGTCATTACGCACGGAGCCTGCCGGCTGCGGCGCGGTGCAGACCGCAGCAATATGCTGATGGGCCCGTTCCGCGCTGAACTGTTCCGGCGGCGCCGAAGCCGGAACGGGATAGGGTGCAAGGGACATCCATAATGCGAAACACACGCCCGCACAGGCAACCGCAATGGGTACCATAGCAAGCGGGGAGGATTTGGCGGAAAGGGACATGACGGTTTCCTAACAGGATGCAAGATAAACTGCGCTTTCGGGAGGAGGAACGGCTCTCCTTTTCGTGTTACCATGCGTCAGACCCCAAGAATCTGGAACAGGTTTCACAATCCTTGTCGGCACATCGCAAGGATATCCTGAAAATACAGGACCGCGTGCAGGGCCCGCATCAGCCAGACAACCAGGGATTCACAGTTCCGGCAGGTGGAAATGTTCCGTGATGAATACCCCAAAAAAAGAAAAAGCGGGCGACGATATGCGCCCGCAGACTATTTTGTGGCCGTCCTACATGTTGTCAGAATGCTGCCCCAAACAACACATCAGACAAGAGGTCAAAAATACCGTTGATGAACAAGTCCAGAAAAAATGTCGCTGTCCTGTCGATCAATGCTGATAATAGCAGACTGAAATCCATTCCACTTTCCTTTCCTTGAGCGCGAAAGCGCTTAACTTACATCAGGATACACGCACATTACCTTCAAGTACACACTTTAATTGTTGTCCACGCAAAGGGATACTAGTTTTCAGATCCACAACAATCAACCAGGCCCATTACCTGGGCTCTCAGCCAGTCGGCAAAAAAATAGAAGGTTACTTTAAACAGCTCATAAAACAAATTCAACAGTATCATGCTCACTCTCCTTAATCAGGTTGGGTTTCCCGCGTTTTCCAGACCACATACGTTACACATTCCCACTGTGGACATAATCAGCGTACATTGTTACACAGGTTCGCGTTACAATGCAAGTAAAAAACCGTGGAATCTAATAATGTTTTATTCCTGTTGGTTTAAAAAGAAAAGATTGTTTTTATACCTGCATGGATTTTACCCGTTCCGTATTCCGCTTTCGAGCAGCGTTTCCAGTAGGTGTTCGTAACAGGTGTAGGGGACTTTGACACGACCCATTGTGGGCCGTTCTTTCTTGATATCACCATGACAATCGCTGCCGCCGGTTAAAAGGAGGCCGCGGGCCCGGGCAAAGCCCTGGAATTCCCGGACCATTTCCGGGGTGTGACTAACATGCCAGGCCTCGAGGCCGTCAAAGGGCATTTCGAAAAGGGCGTCGAGGCGTCGGCACAGCGTGTTTCCAAGACCCGGATGGGCGACAAAGGCGAGACCGCCCGCATCGTGAACCGCTTCAACGGCTTCCCGGGCGGAGGGCAGTTCCTTGGGTACATAGGCCGGGCAGGACCGGTTCAGGTAACGGTCAAAGGCGTTTTGCACGGAGGTGGCCTTGCCAAGTTCCATCAGCGCCACGGCCACATGCATGCGCCCTACGGGCGTAACAGGCTGCAGCCGGGACGCCAGGACATCGATGGACGCCGTGCCAATCTTGTCCAGACGCTCCACTATACGCCTGACCCGGGTTGCGCGATAGGTATGAAGTGTTTCAAGCAGGCGGGTTAAAGCGGGCGCTTCAAGACACATGCCCAGGCCGATGATGTGTATCTCCCGGTCTTCAAAGGCAGCGCTGATTTCGACGCCGTCCAGGAATCCCATGCCTGCCGCGTGCGCCGCCGCGCGCGCGGCGGGCACCCCGGCCACGGTGTCGTGGTCCGTCAGTGCCAGGGCCGCCATGCCCAGGGCATGGGCGCGGGCCACCACCTCTTCTGGGGCGTCGGCGCCATCGGAACAGCGTGAATGAAGGTGCAGGTCAACCCAGGCCATCTGGCGGCCTCGTATCGGGCATTTCCGCAGATTCCGGCGCTTCCCGTTTCCTTTCCAGAAACCGGTTAAGAAGCCCGTTGATAAATCGGGGCGATTCGGTATCGCCGAACATGGTGGCCAGCCGTATGGCTTCTGCGATTACCACCGTGTCCGGACTTCCGGGGCAGTAGTTCATTTCGTAGAGGGCAAGCCTCAGGATGATCCATTCGATGCGGCCGACGCGCTCCGGGCGCCAGTTGTCCAGCGCTTCGGCAATCCAGGCATCCAGCAAGGCCTGTTGTTCGCATACGCCGGCGATTAACGGGCCGGCAAACTGCCGGGCGCGTTCAAACTGGGCCTGACTGGTTTTCTCCTGCTCTATGGTGAAGGATTCGTCCTGCTCCAGAGAACCCCGGGTGAGCGCCACGGGTTCCATTGCCCAGAACTCGGGCAGCGCCACCTGCCAGTCAAGGGTCGTGAACTCAAGGCCGAAGAGAAACTGAAACGCCAGTTGGCGCCCCAGTCGATTTTCCGTGAATTTCACCACCTAGATCTGCTCCAGCAAGTTGGCCATTTCAAGGGCGCCCATGGCCGCATCCGCACCCTTGTTGCCGGCCTTGGTGCCGGCCCGTTCCACCGCCTGCTCGATGTTTTCCGTGGTCAGGATGCCGAACAGCACCGGCACGCCCGTATCCAGCATCACATGGCCGACACCTTTGGCGGACTCGGCGGCGACATAATCGAAATGCGGCGTCGCCCCGCGAATAACGCAACCAAGCGCGATGACGGCATTATAGTTCCCGGACCCGGCCATGCGTTTGGCGACCAGCGGAATTTCGAAGGCGCCCGGTGTCCAGGCCACAGTAATATCCGCGTCTTTCACGCCATGTCGCAACAGGGTGTCCATGGCCCCGCCCAACAGTTTGGTGGTGATGAATTCATTGAACCGGGACGCCACAATCCCTATTTTTTTCCCTTCACCGGAAAAATCTCCCTGTACTACTTTTGCCATTACATGCAGTCTCCTTGGTTGGAATAGTATCTGCGCACCGCCGGCGGATTATTCCGTCAGCAGATGCCCCATTTTTTCACGCTTGGTTTTCAGATAGCTGCGGTTGAGGTCTCCCGGGAGTATCTCGATGGGCACACGGTCGGTCACGGTAAGTCCGTACCCTTCGAGGCCCGCCCGTTTCACAGGGTTGTTGGTTAACAATCGCATGCTGGTAATGCCCAGGTCCTGCAGGATTTGGGCGCCAAGCCCGTATTCGCGCGGGTCGGCGGAAAAACCCAGGTGCAGGTTGGCCTCGACGGTGTCCAGGCCCTGTTCCTGAAGTTCATACGCCTTAAGTTTGTTCATCAGGCCGATGCCGCGCCCTTCCTGGCGCAGATAGACCAGCACACCACACCCTTCGGCGGCGATCATGCGCAAAGCCGTGTGCAGCTGGGTACCGCAATCGCAGCGCAGCGAGCCGAGCACGTCGCCCGTGAAGCATTCCGAATGCATGCGCACCAGCACATCTTCTTTTGCTGATACGTCGCCGCAAACCAGCGCCAGATGCTGGTAGGGGTCCACATCGTTTTCGTATGCGATCAGGGTGAACTCACCGAATTTGGTCGGCATCTTGACTTGCGCGGTCCGTTTGACCAGTTTTTCATAGCGCCTGCGATAACGGATGATGTCCGCCGTGGAACAAAGTTTTAACCCGTGCTCTTCGGAGAAGCACTCCAGGTCCGGCATCCGCGCCATGGTGCCGTCATCTTTCATGATTTCGCAAATCACCGAGGCACGGCGCAACCCCGCTAAACGCATCAGATCGATGGAACCTTCCGTCTGGCCGGCTCGCACCAGCACCCCGCCCGGCCGGGCGCGCAGGGGGAATACGTGGCCCGGACGCACCAGATCGTCCGCCGTGGAGGACGGGTCGGCCGCAACGCGGATGGAATGGGCACGGTCATAGGCGCTGATGCCCGTGGTGACGCCTTCTTTCGCTTCGAAAGTGACGTGAAAGGCGGTGCTCAGCTTGGCTGTGTTTTCCGTGACCATGGCCGGCAAGCCGAGCCGGCGGATATCCTGGTCCTCCATGGGCATGCAAATCAGGCCGCGCCCGTAGCGGGCCATGAAATTGATGGCTTCGGGCGTCACCTTCTCGGCGGCAAGCACCAGGTCGCCCTCATTTTCGCGGTCTTCGTCATCGACCAGGATGATCATCCTGCCCTGCCGCAGTTCTTCAAGTATTTCAGGAATGGGAGTCAACATAAGGGAAACCTCTATGCGAACCCGTGGCGCGCCAGGAACTCGGCGGTGACGCCGTTCCTGCCGTCCAGGTTCATGTAATGGCGGACGTGTTTACCCAGGATGTCCGCTTCCATATTGACCGGGTCGCCCGGACGCCGGGAACCCAGCGTGGTTTTGCGCAGGGTGGCCGGAATCACGGCGACACTGAAATTGTTGTGTTCGGGGGTCACCAGCGTAAGGCTGATCCCGTCAATGGCAATGGAGCCTTTCGGCGCCAGATAGCGGGCCACCTCCTCCGGCGCGGTGAAGGTCCACAGTGAAAACTCGCCCTGGTCGCGGATAGACACCACCCGCCCGACACCGTCCACGTGACCCAGCACGAAATGACCGCCGAAACGGCCGTCCGCGCGCATGGCCCGCTCCAGATTCACCGCGTGGCCCGGTTTCAGCCGCCCCAGCGTTGTCCGCGCATCGCTTTCCGGAGACACCTGGACAACAAAGCCCTTGGGGAAAAAGGCCACTACCGTCAGGCACACCCCGTCCACGGCGACACTGTCTCCGTCCTTCAGGTCGTCAAGGACGGTTTCGGCCAGTATGGCCAGCTCCGCGCCGCTGCGCCGTGATACGGCGCCGATTTCTTCTATGATTCCCGTAAACATGATCCGTCGGCAGTCCCCGTTTCCGTTGTAGTACATACATACGCCTCCAGGAGCACATCCTCGCCCACCGGCGTCGCGCGCAGGTTTCGCAGGCGAATCGCCGCATCCATGAGCTCGCGGCCCCGGCCCTGTACCGGGGTGATGGCTTCATCACCGCCGATAATTTTCGGCGCGCAAAAGAAACACACCTTGTCCACGATACCCGCTTCAAAGGCCGCTGCCAGCGTGGCGCCGCCGCCCTCGATAAGCAGCGAGGTAATGCCCCGGCCGCCCAACTCCCGTAC